>LNFM01000240.1_pt1 | contig 185855 bp, 160 predicted proteins | sample 596031 | NCBI WGS metagenome assembly LNFM01 (sample SAMN04254537, study PRJNA301005) | activated carbon metagenome | isolation source: dual media filters at the Ann Arbor, Michigan drinking water treatment plant | place: USA: Ann Arbor | reverse complement strand
CTTGAGCGCGGTGGCGCTGCCGCCCCGGCGACCGAACACGATCACGCCCGACGTCTCGCGATCGAGGCGATGGGCCATGTCCCAGCCGTGACCGGCGCCGAACACCTCGCGCAGCAGGGCCGTGAGCGTGTGCAGGTGGTACCGCGCGCTCGGGTGCACCGGGAGCCCCGCGGGCTTGTCGATCACCAGCAGCGCCGCGTCGTGGTGCAGTACCGAGGCGGTCCGCGGTACCGGCGGCTCCACGGGTGCCGGCCGCGACACGATGACCGTCTGGCCCGCCTGCATCCGTGAGGCCGCGCGCAGGGTCTGCTCGGGGCGATCGGGGCAGCGCACCTGGCCGTTGGCGATGATGGTCTGCACGCGCGTCCGGGACAGCCGGCGGATGCGCGCGGTCAAGAACCGGTCGAGCCGGAAGCCGTCGGTGGTCGCGTCGACCCGCAGCGGGATGTCGATCCATCCGGGGCGCACATGGGCCTCGACGCGGGGGCTGGGGTATACTGCGCCAGTCATGGAATCGAAGTCGACAGAACCGGCGGCGGCAGCGGCCGGAGGTACCCCGCGTCGGAACATGATGCCCGTCGTCGCCGGCATCGGGGCAGTGCTGGCGGTGATCCTCGCCATCGCGCTCTGGCCGAAGTCGGACGACGGCGAGGGCAAGGGCCGCAAGCGGGCCAAGGGCGACACCTCGGCGAGGTCGGGCGCCGAGGGCGATGGTAAGTCCGCGCTGTCGGGTCAGGCCGCCGGCGTCGCCGCCCGCACGTACGACGAGCCCTCGGCCCCGGGCCGTGGTGGCAAGATCAACCCCGCGGTCCGCCTGCCGCAGCTCGGCATGGCGCCCGAGGGCGCGGGCGCACCTGCACCGGACGACACGCCACCGACGTTCGCGAACGTCGCCGAGGAGATCGCGTGGTACGAGGCCCGCCTCAAGCGCGCCACCGCGAACCTCGAGTCGCGCAAGAAGTTCTACGAGCGTCTCCCCGAGGTCCGCGAGCGCATCGCCAAGGGCCCCGATCCGCAGCGTCAGCTCGAGGTCTTCGAGGGCCGCAAGAAGATCGTGGAGGACAACTACACCAAGGCCCAGGCCGACGTCGCCGAGATCGAGCGCAAGCTCAAGCAGCTGCGCGGCTAGTCTCCGGACAACGGGTCGAACGAGGAGTGCCGCCGATGTCCGACGACGCCGTGCTCGCGGTCGTGCCGCTCGAGTTCGTGTGGCCCACGGCCGACCCGTTCCTGTTCTGCGTCCACCACGAAGACGCGTATCCCTCGGGCAACGAGCAGATGGGCCCCGCGGCGTCGCTCGCCGGGCGCAACATCGGCCAGGACTTCGCCGGCAAGGACGGCTGGCGGATGTACCACGGCGACGTCGTGCCGGGCTTCCCCCAGCACCCGCACCGCGGCTTCGAGACCGTCACGATCGTCCGACGCGGCGTGATCGATCACTCCGACTCGCTCGGCGCCACGGCGCGCTTCGGCGGCGGCGACGTGCAGTGGCTGACGGCGGGCCGCGGCATCGCCCACGCCGAGATGTTCCCCCTGCGCGAGCGCGGCGAGCCCAACCCGGTCGAGCTGTTCCAGATCTGGTTGAACCTGCCCGCCGCCTCGAAGATGGCCGCGCCGCACTTCTCGATGCTGTGGCGGACGTCGATCCCCGCGGTGGTCGTGCACGACGAGCGCGGGCGACGGGCCCAGCTGTCGATCGTCGCCGGGCGCTTCGGCGACGCGAAGGCCCCACCGCCGCCTCCGGAATCGTGGGCCAGCCACGCGGACGCGGACGTGGCGATCTGGACGATCGCCCTCGACCCCGGCGCGCGCCTCGTGCTGCCCGCGACCGGGGCCGACGTCGGTCGCACGCTGTACGCATTCCGCGGCCCGGGGATCGAGCTCGCGGGCCGTTCGCTCGGGCCCCGCCAGGGCGGGCTGGTGCGCGGCGACGCCGAGGTGACGCTCGTCGGCGGCGATGCGCCGTGCGAGCTGCTCATGCTGCAGGGCCGCCCGATCGGCGAGCCCGTCGCGCAGCACGGGCCGTTCGTGATGAACACGCGCGCCGAGATCGAGCAGGCCTTCGCGGACTACCGACGCACCCGCTTCGGCGGCTGGCCGTGGCCCGTCGACGGGCCGGTGCACGCGCGCGAGGAGGGCCGCTTCGCCCGCCACGCCGACGGTCGGATCGATCGCCCCGACGACGCCTGATCGCGGGCCGCGAGCATCGCGGCGATCAGAGCTCGATCGGCAGCCGACGCACCAGCGCCCAGTCGATCGACGTCGGTGCGCGCGGGTCGTCGCCGCCCAGCGCGATCGCGGCGCCCAGCGCCACGAGCTCGACGCCGCGCTGCGCCGCGTCGCGCAGCGCCCGTGCGTAGACCGGATCGACCGCGTCGCCGGGCGTGAACGCGATCGCGTCGTCGCGCATCACCGCGAAGACCACCGCCGCGCGGGCCCCGGCCTCGACGCAGCCCACGAGATCGGCGAGCTGCTTCGTCCCACGGCTGGTGACCGCGTCCGGGAACGCAGCGACGCGGTGACCGGACTCGCCACGGACCCAGGTCGTCGCCTTGACCTCGACCCAGATCGGCGGGGCCGAGCCCGCGACACCCGTCACCGCGCTCTGCAGCGCGGCCCGCGGCGCATCCGCGAGCACGAGGTCGATGCGGCTGCGCCCGTCCCTGCCGTAGGCGACCTCGGCGTGGGCCGACGCGGGGCCGGCGAACTCGGGGAGATGGCCCCGCTCCCAGGCCTCGCGCACCGCGGCCACCGCGGTCGTGCTCTCGACGGCGACCCAGGATCCCTCGGCGCGGACGAGCACCCACGTCCACGGCAGCTTGCGATGCGCCCCGGATCGGCCGTGGACGACGACCTCCGCGCCCGGCTCGAGGCAACCGAGCATGCGGCCCGTGTTCGGACAGTGCGCGACGATCGTGCGCCCGTCGTCGAGCGCGATGTCGGCGAAGAACCGCTTGCGGCGCCCGAGCAGGCGCCCGGTCGACAGGGGGGCGAGCAGGCGCATGGGGTCGGGGATCCGTGGGCCCGAAAGCCGGGCCGGTCCCCGTGATATCGTACGGACGACCCCGTGGTGCACTCCCCGATGCGATTGTTGCCCGTCGCCGCCCTGCTGGGCGTGGCGTCGATGTCTGCCTGCTTCGACGCCCCCCACGCCGACACCGGCGCGCGCAAGTCCAGCGCGGCGGCGCGCAACGAGCCGCCGCGCACCGCGACGGCGCCGTCGAACGGCTTCGGCGACGCGATCGCCTGGCGCGGCCTCGAGGAGGGCCTCGCCGAGGCGACCAAGCTCGCGCGGCCCCTCATGCTCGTCGTGCACGCGAGCTGGTGCAGCCAGTGCAAGGCGCTGAAGCCGAAATTCGAGGACCCCGAGCTGCGCGCCCTGAGCGAGCAGTTCGTGATGGTGAACGTCGATCAGGACCAGGTGCCCAAGGCCCTCGAGTTCGCACCCGACGGCACCTACGTGCCGCGCGTGCTGTTCATCGATCCAGACACCGGGCGCGCGGACACGGGGCTGGTCAACGAGAACCGCGGCCGGACGATCTACTACTACAGCCCCGTCGACGACCTGGTCGGCACGATGAAGAAAGCGCTGCAGCGACATGCCGGCTGATCCCACGTCCCGACGAGCCCCCACCGCGCGCTGGCGCATCCTCGCGGCCCTCGCCGCGCCGGTCCTCGTGATCGCCACCGCCGCGAGCCTGACGGTCGGCAGCAGGGCGCGCGCGGTCGAGACCATGCCGGTCTCTGCGATCAAGCCGGGCATGAAGGGCCACGCGGTCACCGTGTTCTCGGGCACCGAGTCCGAGCGCTTCGAGATCGAGGTCGTCGACACGATCCGCAACTACCTGCCCAAGCAGGACGCGGTGCTGTTCAAGTCGAGCGACCCGCGGCTCGAGCACTCGGGCATCGTCGGTGGCATGAGCGGCAGCCCGATCTTCATCGAGGGCAAGCTCGTCGGCGCGCTGTCGTACGGCTGGCGCTTCAACAAGGATCCGCTCGGCGCCCTGACCCCGATCTCCAACATGCTCGAGGTCGGCGCCCTGCCCTACCGCCCCGACGTGCTCCCGCACCCCAAGGGCACCACGCGCGCCGGCATGCAGGGCTGGTCGGACACCGTGCTCGGGCTGCGTCAGGATCCGCTGCCGCCGCGGCGCCGCGCCGCCGAGCTCGACCCCGCCGAGGGCCTCACGCCGCTGACCGTGCCGCTGTCGATCTCTGGCCTGTCGAGCGGCGCCACGCAGATGCTCGTCGACGCCTTCGGCATGACGCCGGTGCGTGGCGGCGGCAACGGTGGCGAGGCCAGCCCCGCCAAGGGCCCGCGCAAGTGGAAGATGGGCGACTCGGTGTCCGTGGTCATGGTCCGCGGTGACAGCTCGGTGGCGGGCAACGGCACCGTGACGTGGGTCGGGCCCAAGGGCGACCGCCTGCTCGCCTTCGGCCACTCGATGTTCAACGACGGCCCGACCAACGTGCCGATCGCCGACGCGCGCGTGCACACGATCCTCGCCAGCGTCGAGCGCTCGGTGAAGCTGTCGAGCCCGCTCGACATCCAGGGCCTCATGTACCAGGACCGCCAGCCCGCGATCGCGCTGCGCACGGATCTCCGCGCGCCGATGATCCCGGTGTCGGCGACGATCCAGGGCCCCGATCGCGATCTTCCACCGCGGACCTACGACAACGAGGTCGCCGTCGGCGTGAGCCTCACGCCCAACCTCATCGCCGTCGTCCTCGCCGAGGGCGTCGACGAGGCGGCGCGCGACGCCACCGAGGTCGTCGTCAAGGTCACCAGCGACCTGTCGGTGTCGACCAGCGCCGGCCCCCGCGAGATCCACCTCGAGGAGGAGGTGTTCTTCCCCGAGGGCGTCATCGGGCGGATGCTCGGCGGCAGCCGCAGCATCGCGCTGCTCTCGTCGGTGCTCGACAACCCCTTCGAGGTCGGCACGATCCGCCGCGTCCGCCACGACGTCACGCTCGAGTACGGCACGCCGCTCGACTCCATCCAGCTGGTGCGCCTGCGCGACAGCGAGGTCCGGGCCGGCGACGTCGCCCACTTCGAGGTCGTGCTACGCAGCTACAAGGGCGAGGAGCGCACCGAGGTGCTGCCGATCCGCATCCCCGACGACGCCGGCGGCGAGGAGATCCAGGTCGAGATTGCAGGCGGCGACTACATCCGGCCGTACCGCCCGCTGCCGGGCGACCTCGACGACCTCGTCACCACCATCGCGCAGACGTACCCGTCGCGCGCGATGATCGCGAGCATCTACCGCGAGCACGAGGGCCTCGCCACGAAGCACGGGCTGCTCCACGAGCTGCCCGACAGCGTGCTCGAGACCCTGTCGGATCAGAGCTCGACGCAGAGCGCCGTGCGCTTCAAGCAGCTGGCGCGCCGCGTGATCCCGACCAAGAACATCATCGAAGGCATCCACACCCTGCGCGTGGAAGTCCTGCCGCGCCGCCGCACGAAATGACGCCCATGGCCGCCCTCTCCACTCCACTTCGACTTCTCCGCGGCTCGCTCGCCGCCCTCGCCAGCGCAGCCCTGCTCGCGCCGGGCTCGGCCAACGCCGGTGGCACCCGAACCTGGACGATCTCTGACCAGGCCGAGTTCGACAAGGGCGACACCACCGGCGCGGCCATCGAGTCGTCGGGCCGCGTCACCGTCGGCTTCTCGCCGGCGCGCGGCGAGGTCCCGGGCACCACCGCGTTCTCGTGCCTGTCGACCAAGTCGGGCGCGCTCATCGGCACCGCCGACGCCGCGACCATCCAGCGGGTCGTCCCCGGCAAGCGCAAGCGCGCCGGCAAGGAGGAGCGCAAGGGCAAGGGCAAGGGCAAGGCCGAGGACTCCGCCGACGACGACGCGCCGCGGCTGGTCGTCGAGCAGGTCGCGAAGCTCGACGGGGTCGTCGTCAGCGCGATGGTCGAGCTGCCGGGTGGCGACATCGTCGCGGCGACACTCCCCGGCGGCAAGCTGGTGCGCGTCGACAAGAAGGGCAAGGTCACGCCGTTCGCGACCCTCGAGGTCGAGCAGGTCTGGGCGCTGCTCGTGCACGGCGGGCGGCTCGTCGCGGCCACGGGACCCAAGGGCGAGGTGTGGTCGCTGTCGCTGGCCGGCAAGGACCCCAAGGTGTTGCTCGACGTCGACGAGAAGGACGTGCTCGCGCTGGCCTCGGTCGGCAAGGAGCTCGTCGCCGGCGTCGCGCCACAGGCCAAGCTCTACCGCGTCACCGACAAGGCGGAGGGCGAGATGCTCTTCGACTTCGCCGGCGACGAGGTGCGGGCGCTCGCGACCACGAAGACGGGGCTCGTCGCGGCGGTGAACACGTTCGCCGATCGCAAGTTGTCGAGCCTCGACGCGCTGACGAAGACGCTCGAGCGCACGAGCCTCGTCGGCCAGGCGCCCGCGGGCTCGCTCGACGGCGAGCGCATGATCCAGGCGTCGGGCAAGATCTACCACGTCGACCTCGGGCCCAAGCGCGACCTCGATCGCGCGCTCGAGGCCACCTGGGAGACCTGGCTCGATCGCGACAAGCAGTACTTCAGCAGCCTGCTCGCCCTCGACGAGGTCGGCACCGTGCTGGTGTCGACGAGCGACGACGCGAAGATCTACCGCGTGCGCGGCCCGAGGGACGTCGCGACCGTCGCGGATCTCGAGGAGCGCCAGGCCACCGCGCTGTGCACGGGGCCCAAGGGCGAGGTCATCGCGGCGGCAGCCCACGGCGCGGCGGTCTACGAGCTCGGCGCGGCGCCGGCGAAGAAGGCGACGTACACCAGCGACGTCCTCGACACCTCGCAGCCCGCGGCGTTCGGATCGATCCGCCTGCGCGGCAACGGGCCGCTGTCGCTGCGCGCCCGCTCCGGCCCCACCGCAGAGCCGGACAAGCGCTGGACCGACTGGAAGAACATCGCGTTGACGCGCGAGTCGGCCGCGTGGCGCGGCAACCTGGCCGCCCTGCCCCACCGACGCTTCTTGCAGATCGAGGTGGTGCTCGGGGCCCCGGAGGCCGAGCTGCGCGAGGTCGAGGCGTTCTACGCCCCCGAGAACCTCGCGCCCATGATCACGCGGGTCGCGGTCGATCGCCCCGGCATCGACGAAGGCGAGACCGATCCGAAGGTGACCATCTCGTGGAAGGTCGACGCGCGCGACGACGACGACCTGGTCTACGACGTGCGGGTCCGTCCCGAGGGCACCGGCGAGGACGCGTGGATCGGGCTCAACCCCGAGGGCGAGCTGGTCACGAAGCGCGAGCTCAAGTGGGACATCTCGACGGTCCCGGACGGTGTCTACGAGGTCGAGGTCGTCGCGAGCGACGAGCCGACCAACGGCACCGGCAAGGCGCGCAAGGACGAGCTCATCAGCCCGCCGTTCGTGGTCGATCGCCAGCGGCCGGCGATCTCGACGCCGACGGTCAGCGGCAATGTGGTGAAGGCGGTCGCGACCGACGCGTCGGGCCACATCCACGACGTGAGCTATGCGATCGACGGCGGGCCCATGCGGGCCGCGAGCGCGGCGGACGGGCTGTACGACAGCGGCAGCGAGAGCTTCGAGGTGACGCTGCCGAGTGACCTCGGCAAGGGGAGTCACCGCGTGGTGTTGCGGGCCCGGGATGGGTTCGGGAACACGACGAGCGTTGCGGTGATCGTGAAGCGGTAGTCGGGCACGGGCACGGGCACGGAGCAGGGTGTTCGTAGGAACGCTCTGCGTTCCTACGCACCCTGCTATCGCTTCTTCTTCGTCCGCAACATCGCCACGATCGCGGCCGGCAGGGCGGCGACGCGATCGGGATCCGCGAGGGCCTCGAGCTCCTTCACGGCCTGCGGGCCGAGGCCCTCGACGTGCGGGCGGACGAAGTCGAGCCACTGCGACGCGGTGAAGCGCTCGCCGCGGGAGACCGGGCGAAGGAAGCCTTCGCGGCCATCGACGAAGCGCCGCGGATCCGCGGCGGGCTCGAACACGAGATCGTAGACCTCGCCGTCGATCGTCACGAGCGTGCCGGTCTCGGGGAAGCCAGACAGATCGATGTCACGCATCCACTCGTCCCACGAGCCGACGACGGTGACGTCGGTCTCGTTCGCGAACTTGCGCAGTGCCGGCCAGGATCGAGGAGCTTCGCCGGGGGACTGTGCGGTTGCCATGGTGGGTGCGGCGCACCGTACCACCGTCGGGCGGCGCTGGCCGCAAGCAAAACCGCGCCGTGGTCGCCCCCGGCGCGGCCATGCGCTGCGGCCGCTGGCGGCTAGTCGCAGACGTACAGCCCGAGGTCCGCGATGTTCTCGGGCTGCGGGTTCGCGGCGATGATCGGCAGGCTCGTCCACTCGACGGACGGATCGAACGCGTCGCCGCCGTTGATGTCGCCCTGGGTCACCGTGCAGCGGCGGCGGACAGCTTCGTCCAGCGTGCCGACCAGGGGCAAGCCGCCCGACCACTCGGACCCGGGGTCCGATCCGATCTGGCCGAAGACGTCGATCGTGACCGCGTCGCACACGAGATCGACCGCGTCGTCGCCGTTGAACGTCAGCGCGCCGCTGCCCTGGTCGCAGAACGGCTGGCCCGCGAGCGAGGTGTGGCACAGCACGAAGACGTCGTCGGGGTTCACGATGCCCGCCAGCGCGATGGTCGAGGTCGGCGCCACGCCGCCGTTGGCGTAGACGCGAACGCTACACTCGGCGAGGTTCACCGATGCGGCGCCCGAGTTGTAGATCTCGATCGCCTTGTTGTTGCTCGTGCCCTCGTAGTACTCGCTGAAGTACAGCGCCGTCGGGCTGCCACCCGGCTCGCTGGTCAGCTGGCCCGCGTCCGCCGCGGCGTAGCCGTTCGACGAGCCGGCGTCCCCGCCGTCGCAGTACGTGTACGTCGCGCCGCCGTTCCCGGTGAAGCGCACGGCGAAGTCGTACGCGCCCGGCACGGGCAGAGCCATCGTCGCCACGTACTCGTCGTTGTTCGCCTCGTACGACGGTGACGCCGGGCCGTAGCTCGCGTTCGGCGTGCCGGTCGTCCAGGTCCAGCCCGCGTCGACCGCGGGGTCCGTCCCGTCGCCGCCGTAGCCCACCTGCATCTGCACGTTCACCGCCGGGTCGTTCACGCCCGACAGATCGGTGAGCCCGCCGATGAACAGCCGCCCGAAGACGTCGACGGGCGTGCCCTCGAGGTCGACCACGTTGGTCGGGAACTGCAGGCGACAGAAGTCGACGCTGTACTCGGTCGGCAGGCAGCTCGCGTTGGCGGTCCCCGGCGTGCCGAGATCCCCAGGCCCGAACGGCGCCTGCCCCGGACACCAGTTGGTGCCGTCGTCGTTGGCGACCGTGTCCGTCGTCGTCGGCTCGAGCTGCATGCTCGCGCCGGCCGGGTCAGGGAACGTCGCGCCGTCGTCGTACGCGATCTCGTCGATGGTCACCCCGCCGCAGACCAGGCGCACCGTGTCGGAGCCGTTGACCAGGGCGAACGCGCCAGGCCACTCGTAGTCGGGCACGAACCCGGGCATCGGCCCGGTCGCCAGCGTGAGGTACTCGCCGGCGTCGATCTGGAGGTCGGCGTCGATCACGAACGACTCGCCCACGCCACCGCCCTCGACGGTGCAGCCGCGCAGCTCGAAGGTCTCGACGAGGCTGGGGTTGTGCAGCTCGAACCACTCGCCGTTCGTGTCATCGATCGCGGTCGGGTTCTGCATGACCTCCGTGATCACGATCTCGGTGGCCTGCGGCAGCGGGAAGTCGGTGCAGCCCGCCTCGTCGAACGCGCAACCCGGCGCGCAGCCGAGGACGCCGCCCGTGTGCCCGAGGTCGAGGCACGTGTTGGTGCCGAGGTCGACGCCGTCGCACTCCTCGGCGCCGTCGATCACCGCGTTGCCACAGAGGTTGCAGCCGCTGGTGTCGAACCCGCACGACACGTCGCACGCCAGCGTGCCGCCGAGGAAGCCGCCGGGGACGGTCGTGCAGTCCTGGCCGGCCAGGTCGAGGCCGTCGCACGCCTCGGTGCCCGCCGCGACGCCGTCGCCGCACAGCGTGCACGCGGCGGTGTCGAACCCGTCGCAGGTCGCCGCGCAGGTCAGCGCGCCGCCATCGAAGTCACCCTGGGTCTGGCAGGTCTGACCGTCGAGATCAGCGCCGTCGCACACCTCGGCATCGCCGAGGCTGCCGTCGCCGCAGCAGTTGGTGAAGTCGAGCACGCAGTTGTCGGTGCAGCCGACCTCACCGGCGCCGAAGCCCGCGTCGGCACAGCTGGCGCCATCGGGGAGCTGCGCGCCGTCACAGGCCTCGAGGCCGTTGATCTGGCCGTCGCCGCACGAGAAGTTCACGCACCCGGTCACGTCGAAGGTGCAGTCGTCGGCGCAGGCCAGCTCGCCGGCATCGAAGCCCTGGTCGGCGCAGGTCTCGTCGCCGAGCTCGAGGTCGTCGCACAGCTCGCCGTCCTCGAGCAGCCCGTTGCCGCACTCGGCCGGCGGCGCACAGCCGCTGGTGTCCAGCGCGGTGCAGTCGGCGGCGCAGGTCAGCTCGCCGGGTCCGAAGCCCTCCCCTTCGCACGTCGCGTCCCCGAGGTCGGTGCCGTCGCAGACCTCGGCCCCCTCGATGAGGTCGTTGCCGCAGTCGCGGCCGGGTCCCGTGGTGTCGGACGACGACGACGACGACGACGACGACGACGAGGAGTCTCCGTCCGAGCTCGAGGATCCCGCGGAGCTCGACGAGCTGGTGTCGGCCACGGTCGTCGGGCCCTCGGACGTCGAGCTCGAGCCCACGGTCGAGCCCTCGGACGAGCTGTCGTCCGCGGTCGTGATCGTGACCGAGACGGTGGCCGAGTCGCTGGAGTCGGCGTCGCCGTCGGTGGTCGAGCCGGAGGACGCGACCGCCCCGTCGTCGCCACAGGCCGGAATCACCGCGAGCGCGGTCAACCAACGCAAGTGCACTCTGTATTCGCGAGTCATGGCTCTCCCCCGACGCGGCGCGCAGGCGCCGAGCCGCGCGGAGCCTAACAACACCGGCCGGCTGCACGCGACCGATTCGGGTCGGCGCCGGGCTGTGCGATCGCACGAACGCGAACGGCCCCGTGACGCACGCGCCACGGAGCCGACATGCTCGCGAGGATCTTCAGCGGGCGGGCTTGGCCGCGGCCTTGGCCGCCGGCTTCGCAGCCTTCGGCTTCGCCGCCTTCGGCGCCGCCGCCTTCGGGGCCGCCTTCGCTGCCTTCTTCGCGGCGCGGCTCAGCGAGCCGTGGAGGTCGACGATGCGACCCAGCGCCAGCGAGCGCAGGTGATCCGCGAACTCGTGATCCTTCGGCTGCTTCTTGAGCTCGAGGATCTGCTTCACGATCGCCTCGCGTCCGCCGAGCTGCTTCACGCGCTCGCCGAGGGCGTGGAGGTGGAGGAGCTTCGCGTTCGACACGTTGCGGAGCCGCCGCTTGTGGCCCTCGGCGGTCTCGCCCGCGCCGGCCTCGACCAACGCGATGACGGCGTCGATCAGCTTGGACTTGTCGCCGAAGCGCTCTTTGACGATGAGTTGGGGTGACTTGCTGCTCATGTGGACCTCGGTCGTCGCCGCCATCGAGCCCGGGGGCTCGCAGCTACGAGGGTGATGCAGCGGCCGAAATGGCCGCGGCCCGAATCCCCTCTGGGGACCGGGCCGCGAACATCGCCCCGAGCGGGGCGGCAGGCAAGGAGATTCTCCCGCCCAGGCGTGGTGGCAGCCGCGGTCGGCGGCGACCTACCTCACATGTTCTTCATCACGCTCTCTTTGATCGCCTTGATGTCGTCGTTGGTCGCCTTGACCGCGACGGTGACGGCGTTGCCGCTCGCGTCGATCTTCACGCTGTCGACGACCGACTGCGGGACGCCGACGGTGCCGGCCATCGCCTTCATGCCGTCGAACTGCTTCTGCAGCTCGTCCTTCTTGGCGGTCGCGGCGGCCGCGTCCGCGAAGCCGACCGACGCCGCCAGGGCGACGCCGCTCGAGAGGTCGATGCTGCCAGCGGCGTCCTTCGCACCGTCGGCGGGGCTGCCCTTCAGCATCTCGGCGGGGAGCGTGCCGGCGACCCAGATGGTCTTGCCGGTGTCAGCGCGGCCGATGACCTCCTTGAGGCTGCCGTCGAACACGGACTTGCCCTTGCCGTCGATCAGGTCCTTGACGCCCGCAGCCCAGTCCTTCGAGGCGAGGACGATCGAGCCCTCGTTGACGATGTAGCCGACGCCGCCGTCTTGCATCGTGAGGACCTTCTTGCCGTCCTTCTCCTCGACCTTCCACGGCTCCGTGCCCGACTTCTCCTTGATCTTGCCGTGGATGCAAGTGAGGTTCTCCTCCTTGCCGATCCCGTCGGCGTTCACCACGGCGGCGTAGGCCTGCTTCGTGGGATCCATGCCGAAGGCGACGCTCTTCCACTTGTCGAGGCCGAGGTTGCAGGCCGTCGCGGCGTCGAGCATCTCCTTGCCCTCGCCCTTCTCGATGAGATCCTTGTTCGTGGTGTAGAACGTCCGCTTCATGGGGCACGGTTCTAGTCGAGGGGGGGGGACCGCGCAACAGGAAAAGCGGACGCTGCCCGGGCAACTCCGCGATCGGAGCGGTTCTCTGCGCCCGCAAGCGGGTACGCACGCACATCGTCGCCACCTCGATTCGGCGCGTCCTCGCTCCGGACCCGCCACGGCTGGAAGTCGACGGGAACAACGTCCGCTCGCGGGAATCTCGGCTTCGCGCGTCCCGCGGCCCCTCGGGCGACGGCGGGGCTGATACGCTTCGCGCCCATGCCCTGGAAGAAGTTCGACTTCAAGGGACAAGCCGTCTACGTGCGCGTCTTGGCCACCGGAAAACCGATCGTGCACCGCGGTCGGGTGGAACTCCGCTATCGACTCGGCACCGCGAAGTCGTACCGCGCCGGGCCGGAGAACCTCATCGACGTCGGCGGCGAGATCGTGTCGGACGAAGACATGGGTGGCAACGCCCGTGAAACCACTGGAGCCAACGCGGAACTCCGCGAGAGCCCGGTGACGCCGCCCGATGAGGACGCGATCATCATCTATACGGACGGCGCGTGCTCGGGGAACCCCGGGCCAGCCGGCGTCGGCGTGGTGTTCCAGCGACCCGACGAGATCATCGAGGTCTCCGAGTTCATCGGCAGCGGCACGAACAACATCGCGGAGCTGACCGCGATCCTGCGCGGCCTGCAGAAGCTCCGCGAGGACGAGCGCGACCGCGTCATCCATCTCTACACCGACAGCGGGTGGAGCCTCGGCGTGCTGATCGGTGGCTGGAAGGCGAAGACCAACCTCGAGCTCATCGCCGAGATCAAGGAGCACCTCGAGCGGCTGCCGAAGATCGAGCTGCTCAAGATCCGCGGCCACGCCGGGCAAGAGGGCAACGAAGAGGCCGACCGCCTCGCGACGATGGCCGTCCGCCGCGAGACCTCGATGACGCGGTCCCGCCGGCGCAATCGCACGGGCGCCGAGCTCGAGTGAGCCGCGCGCCCGCTTCAGGGGCGCATGCGCACCGCTGCGTCGCAGAGCGTCTGGTAGTCGGAGCCCGCACGTAGGAACGCGGCGAGCCGCTCGCGACGCACCGACAGCGGCGTGCGCAGCTCCGGCTGCATGCGCGCGAGCACGGGGCTCACGCCCGGGTCGCCCGGGTCGCCGAGATCCATCGCGTGCAGCTCGAGGTGCGCGCCAGGCCTGCCAGCAGCGCGACCGAGCACCGAGCGGACCCACGCCGGCCCGGAGAGCAGGAACGTCCCGACCAGCGGCAGGCGCAGCGGCCCGCACACCGTGATCGGCAGCTCGACGAGGCCGCTCTCGCGGTGCACGTGGGGGCGCCGCGGGCCGAGGAAGCTGCCCGCGCCGCGGAGCATCGACTGCGACCGGCGGCCGTGGACGCGGTGCCACGCGATCGCAGCGGCCTTCGCCGCGTAGTACGACCACGAAGGGAGGGCGGAGCTGTCGTAGAGGTGCCCCGTCGCGGCGACCGCCGCGAGCATCCGGCCGTCGTGGGTGTACCCGGGCGCGCGGAAGCCCAGGGGATCCGCACCGAGCTCGCGGAGCGCCGCATCGCACCGCTGGAGGTCGGCGCGCAGCGCCCCGTCATCATCGCGAACCATGTCGTAGGCGTGCGCGTGGCTGTGGTTCGCGAGCTCGTGCCCGCACCGCAGCGCCTCGCGCAGGATCGCGACCCCAGGCCCCTCGACGTCGAGCTCACGCCGCAGGTCCGTGCCGATGACGAAGAACGTCGCGCGCACCCCGAGTTCCGCGAACAGCTCGAGGAATCGCGGAACCCAGCAGCGCAGCGCGACGTCGGCCGCCGCTGCGTCGGGCGCGGGCAGGCCATGGATGGCGTGGTAGCAGCCCAGGCCGTCGAGGTCGACGCTGACGTGCAGCGCGTCAGCCACCGCCGCGCCCCGCGTCAGCCATCGCCGCGTCCATGGATGGCGACCATGAGCCGGGCCACGTGGCGGATGACCTTGGGCACGCGGTTCAGCAGCCGCACCGACGGCGCCCGCTTCTCGCGGACGTGCACCGGGATCTCGAGCACACGCAACCCGCGTCGATGGGCGCGCACGACCAGCTCGCTCGCGAAGACATCGTGCTCGACCACGCAGGCCTCGACCACCGGCACGACCGTCTCGCGGACGAAGGCCTTCAGCCCGTGGGTGTCGGTGCCGCGGAAGCCGACCGCCACGCGCAGCATGCCGTTGTAGACCCGGGTCGCGACGCGGCGCCCGAGCGGACGGGTGTCGTCGGCCCCGCGCATGGCCTTGCTGCCGACGACCATGTCGACGCCGCCACCGCGGAGCAGCTCGATCGCCCGGCCGTGGAACTCGGCGTCGCACAGATCGATCTCTTCGCAGATCACGAAGCGACCCGACGCGCGCAGGATGCCCTGGCGCAGCGCGCCGCCGTAGTTGGGCTCGGGGTGGCGGAAGATCGAGACCTCGGGGTAGCGGCGACCGAGGTCCTCGCCGATGCGCGGGGTCTCGTCGCGGCTGCCGTTCTCCGCGAGGATGATCTCGAACGCCCACCCGCGCTCGCGCAGCGCGGCGCACAGCGCCGTCACGCTCTCCTCGAGGATGAGCGCCTCGTTGTAGACCGGGATGACGACCGAGACCTCGGGCCGCCCGTCGTTCATCGCCGCACCCATGCCGCCGCCTCCATGCCGTCGAGCAACGCGTCCTCCATCGAGCTGTAGACCCAGGCGCCGTAGCGCCCGCAGCTGAGCACACCCTGCTCGGCCAACCATCCGTGGATGGTCGCCGTCGCCGCCGCGTGGGCCTCGTCGAACACGACGTAGGCATACTCGATGTCGTGCTGCTCCGTGAACAGCACGTCCTCGGGGCGGGTGATCGCGCCCATCGCCGCGAGCCCCGCGAGCACCGCGGGCACGTCGGGGTCCGCGTCGCGGTCGGTGAGCTCGACGTAGAGCCCGCCGCACCCCGGCGGAGCCATCGCCGGCGAGGCGTTGGTGAAGATGCCGACGCGGAAGAACGGGAACTGCGGCTCGGGCACGTAGACCCAGTGCTCGGGGATCGGCGCCGGCGTCCGGGTCGCGACGTTGAGGTAACGCCAGCGGATCCACTTCAGCGCCGCGCGGGCCTCGGCGACGGCGTCCGGGACGCCCTGCATCCGGTCGACGAGGACCGGCAGCGGCATCGTCGACACCAGCCGCCCGTAGGGCACGACGCGATCGTCGACGAGCCGCACAGTGCGTGCCACCGGATCGACCGACGCGACGTCGGCGTCGAGGCGCAGCTCGACGTCACCGCGCGCCTCGAGCCGGCCCGCGAGCGCCAGCGCGAGCGCGTCGATGCCACCTCCGGTCGGGTAGAGGAAACGCGCGTTGTAGCCCAGCCCCTCCTGGCGCAGGCCGATCGCGCCGGCGAGGATCTGCGACGGCTCGGGCACCGGCACGTAGCGAGTGACCCACGCCGACGCGAGCTTGTCGGGCGCCACGCCCCAGAGCTTGGTGTTGTACGGGACGAAGAAGTGCCGCGCGATGCCGGCGCCGAAGCGGTGCTCGGCGAAGGCCTGCAGGCTCGCGCCCGGCGGGAGCGCGTCGGTCCGGCGCCCCGCCTCGAACAGGCCGAGCAGGCACTCGTGCACGATGGACAGCGGCAGGCCGAACAGGTTGGCCTGGAACGGATAGGGCAGCATGACCCCGTGGGTGAACACGCCCGTGCGCCGTTCGATCTCCACGAGATCTCCGTACCCGAACAGCTCCGCGACCAGGGCCTTACTCCGCGCGTCGCGGAGGTGGAGCCAGTGCCCCGTGATGTCGAAGGTGAACCCGTCGCGGCGGTCCGTGCACGCCTTGCCGCCGACGCGGGCTTCGCGTTCCAGCACCACCGAGCGACCCGGGAGGTGGTGCGCGCACGACAGCCCGGTGAGCCCGGCGCCCAGGATCACCACGTCGCCGCGATCGTCCACGGGCCTCACCTTACCGCATCGGTTCACCGCAGCGGGGCCGCGGCGCGGATCGTCGCGCCGCCCCGTGGACAGCACGGCGGCGGACAATGCACACTGGGCCCGCATGGAGCTGCTTCACCTCGGTCGGTACCGCCTCGTCGCACCGCTCGGCGTCGTGGGCCACACCAGCCGATCGTTCTCCGCGCGGCACGAGGACGAACCCGAGGACGGCGCCCCGAGCTATGTCGTCAAGCTGCTCGACACCAGCCGGGGCAGCGACGGCGACGCCCGTCGCGCCCGCTTCGAGCACGAGAGCCGGCTCCTGCGCGCCTGCAACCACCCGTCGATCCCCACGGTGCACGCCGCTGGCGAGCAGGACGGCATGCCCTACGTGGTGCTCGATCGCGTCGACGGCATCGACCTGGCGACGCTGTGCGGCCACGACACCGCGACGCCGCGCGCGCTGGGCCGCGACGTCGCGGTCTACGTGCTCGCGCAGATCGTCGACGCCGTCCGCCACATCCACGAGCTGGAGATCGAGCAGGAGGGCAGCGGCGACATCATCTCCCTCGGCGCGGTCCACCGCGGCCTGTCGCCGACCAGCGTGCTGTGCTCGCGCTCGGGCGACGTGGTCGTCTGGGACTTCTCGGCGTCCAAGAGCCGCTGGCTCGCGCCCGAGTACGACGATCGCAACGCAGGTGACCTCGCCTACTGGGCGCCCGAGCGCCTCGACGGGGCCGCCGACGCGCGCAGCGATCTGTTCTCCGTGGCCGTGATGCTGTGGGAGCTCCTCCGCGGCCAGCGCTGCCTCGCCGGCGCCGACGCAGCCGCAACGCGCGAGGCCCTCGCGCGCTTCGACATCTCGCAGCCCGCCCGCCGCGTGCCCGGCCTGTCGCCGAAGCTCGGCGAGGTCCTGCGCAAGAACCTCGATCGCGATCCGTCGCGACGGTACGAGGACGCGTACCAGATGCTGCAGCGCCTGGCGCAGGCGCCCGAGGCCGCGGCGGCCGAGCGCTCGCGCGAGGCCCTGGGCGAGCTCGTCGCGAAGATGGCCCCGCCGATGTCGTGAGCACGACGGCCGAGCTGTGCGCCCCGCTTCGGACCCACCGCAGGGCGGCGTGGACCCTCGCGCTCGTGCTCTTCGGAAGCTACGCGTACTTCGTCCCCGCCCCGGCGTGGAACCAGAACTCGCGCTTCGCCCTGACCCGCGCGCTGGTCGAGCGCGGCTCCACGATCATCGACCCCGACCACGAGACGACCGGCGACAAGAGCTTCCGCGACGGGCACTTCTACTGCGACAAGGCCCCCGGCGCGTCGCTGCTGGCCGCGCTGCCCTACGCCGTCTTCCACACGATCGGTCGGATGACGGGCGCCGAGCTACCCGGGGCCACCGTCATTCCCCAGGATCCGCGCGACGCCAAGGCCGGCCGCGCACCCAGCCTCGCCGAGCGCAAGCCCGGCGATCGCATCCTCTATAACCGGTCGCACCGGCTGGGGTCGTACTTCGCCGGGGTCTTCAGCGTCGGCCTGCTCTCGGTGCTCGGCGCCCTCGCGCTCTGGTTGGTCGCGCTGCGTCAGGCCGCGGGCAACGTCGCGATCGCCAGCGCCTGCGCGCTCACCTACGGCCTCGCCACGCCGGCGTTCGCGTACAGCACCGCGCTGTATGGGCACCAGAGCTGCGGCGCGCTGCTCATGATCGCGTTCGCGTGCGCGACGTTGGCTGGGCGCGGGGCCGATCGCGGCTGCTCGGTGCTCGTCGGCTCGGCGCTCGGGCTCGCCGTCACGATCGAGTACACCGCCGCGCTGCCGGCCGTCGGGTTCGCGCTGTGGTGGTGGTGGCGCCAGGGCCTGCGCGGCGCGCTGTGGCTCGGCGCAGCCGCGGTGCCGTGGGCCCTGCTCCTCGCGGCGTACCACACGGTGGCCTTCGGCGGCCCGCTGTCGACCGGCTACGACTGGGTGTGGCTCCCGGAATTCGCCGAGGGCATGCGCGTGCGCTACGGCATCGGCCGCCCCGATCCCGAGGTGTTGCTCGCGATCGCGTTCGGTGCCTACCGCGGGCTGTTCTACCTGTCGCCGGTGCTCCTGCTCGCGGCCTGGGGACTGGTCGTCGCGGCGGTGTCCCGGCCGCGCCCCGACACCGCGATCGACGGACTGCCCGCACGAATCGCCGTCGCGGTCTGCATCTACTTCCTGCTGCTCAACGCGGGCTATTACATGTGGGACGGCGGCGCGGCGATCGGACCGCGCCACGTCGTGCCCATGCTCGGCCTGCTCGCGACGGGCCTGGTGCACGCCCGCCGCGTCGTGCCGCACGCGTTCGCCACGCTCGCGATCGTCAGCGCGGCGCAGCTCCTGCTCGCGACCGCCGCGATGCCCGAGGCGCCGCAGAGCGGCAACCCGCTGTGGGAGTTCGCCCTGGGGCACGTGCTCGGGCGCGACGCGAGCACCGACGCCATCGCCAGCAACCTCGGCCTGCTGCTGGGCCTGCCCGGCGCGTGGAGCCTGGTCCCCTTGCTCGGGCTCTGGATCTGGGCGGCTCCGATCGCGACGCGGCCCGCGGCAGACTAGAACCGGCGCGTCAGCGACAGACCCATCGTGCCGCGGCCGAGCAGCGCCGACACCTGCGTGTCGCCGCCCTTGCGTTCGCGGTTGCGCAGGACCATCCACCGCGCGACGCCGCCGGCGAGCAGACCGACGCCGAGGCCGAGCGCCACGCCGCCGCCGATGTAGAGCTTGCGAACCTCGGCGAGCTGGTCGTCGTAGGCGCCGTAGGTGTCCGTCGGCTTGCCCCCCTCGATGCTCCCGGCCACGAACACGCCGATGCCGGCGACGATGCCCGCGGCGCCCAGCGAGACCAGCACCGCCGCGGCCGGATCGCGCGGCCACTTCGGTCGGTCGTCCTGCTTGCTCGGCGTCGGCTCGGGCGGCGTGACCTCGGGCTCGGCCTCGGCGTCGGTGGGATCGTCCGCGGGCGGCGTGTCCTCGGCGCCCGGCGGCATCGCAGCGTCGCCGGCGAGGATCTCGGCGCACTTGAGGATGCCGTCACGCGCGTAGTCGGCCGAGAGCTCGGGCGGGTTCGTGGCGAGGTAGCGCTGATACAGCTTCACCGCCGCCGCACAGTCGTTGCGCTTGCGCTCGGCCTGGGCCCACGTATAGAGGAACGCCGGATCGTCCTGCTTGGCGTAGCCCTTGCGGTACTCCTCGACGGCGAGCTTGTAGTCGCCCTTGCCGTACGCCGCGTTGCCCCGGTCGAGGTGGGCCTTCGCCTCGGGGTCCGTCGGCACCGCGCGGGCGAGCGAGGGCACCGCGAGCGCCACCAGCGTCGCGAAGGAGATGAAACCACGCGCGAGACGAAGGCGCGTCACTCGGGCGGCATTGCGGCGTCGGGGTCCCACGTTTTTTTCGCTGGCTCTGGCGACGACGGCTTCTTCGACTCCGGCTTCTTCTCGGCGGCCGGCCGCTTGGGCGACGTCTTGGGTTGGGGGCTGTTCGTGGTGCTCGGGCGCGGGGTCGACTTCGACGGGGTCGCCTCGGGGGCGACCGGCGGTGCGACCGTGGTGTCGGGGAGCAACTCGACGTCGTCCTGCGCCGGCGCGGTCGCGACGGCCGGCGGCGGCACGACCGGAGGCGGGCTCGGGGGCGAGGCGACGGGGGCTGGCGATGCGGGCTGCGCCTCGGGATCGGCCGGCGTGTCGGCCCGGATCACCACGGACGGGGCCGCGACGACCGCTTCGTCGGCGGCCGAGCGCGCGCTGATCCACGCCGTCATGCCGCCGATCGTGACGCCGACCCCGGCGGCGATCGCCGCCCAGGGGGTCGCGCGACGGCGCGGCGGTTCATCCACGTCGTTCGCGTCGCTCTTGGTGACGGTGCTGCGCGAGACGTCCGACTCGACGCGCGGCGTCGCCGAGCGTCCGAGGACCTCGCTCGGGATCTCGAGCGCGTCGGCGCTGTCGATCACCGTCCGCGCGGTCGGCCCGGCGAGGCCGGGCACCGGTGGAAGGATGCTGGACAGCCCCGCCGACGAGCCGCTCGGGCCCACGTCCGTCCGCTCCGCGGCGAGCTGCGCGGCGCTGGCCTGGATCTCGTCCGCGAACAGCTCGCGCATGAACTTGCCCATGCGGGCGGACGACACCGGCAGGCGGTGCTCGCGGGCGAAGTCCTCGAGGTCGATCTGCAGGTCGATCGCGTGCTGGTAGCGCTGCTCCGGATCGGAGTGCAGCGCGCGCATGACGATCGTCTCGAGCTGCGGCGGGTAGTCCGGCCGGATCGAGGTCGGCAACGGGACGTCGGCCTTGGCGACGCGATTGATGATCGCGATCTCGTTGTCGCCGGCGAAGAGGCGCGCGCCGGTGGTCATCTCCCACAGCAGCGTACCGATCGAGAAGATGTCGCTGCGGCGGTCGACCACCTCGCCGCGACACTGCTCTGGCGACATGTACGGGACCTTGCCCTTCAGGGTCCCGGCGATGGTGTTGCTCTGGAACGCGGCCGCCTTGGCGATCCCGAAATCGACCAGCTTCACCGCGCCGTCGTACGTGACGAGCACGTTGGACGGCGACACGTCGCGGTGCACGATGCCCAGCGGCGATCCGTCGGTGTCCGCCTTGTCGTGGGCGTGATCGAGGCCCGCGGCGACCCCCGCGATGATGTGCAGGACGTGCTCGAGCGGCAGCGCGACCTCGGCCTTGCGCGCGGCACGGACGATCCGTCGCAGGTCTTGCCCCTGCACCCACTCCATCGTGAAGAAGTAGTGGCCCGACTCCTCGCCGATGTCGTAGACCTGGACGATGTTCGGGTGGTGGAGCGTCGCGGCGAGCCGCGCCTCCGTCAGGAACATCTTGATGAACTCGTCGCTCTCGGCGTGCTGCGGCAGGATCCGCTTGAGCACGACCAGCTTCTCGAAGCCGGCCATCGCCACGGCCCGGGCCAGGAACAGCTCGGCCATGCCCCCCGTCGCGATCCGACGGAGCAGCTGGTACTTGCCCAGGCGCGCCCCATCGGTCACGACGCGCATGTCCGCCGTCGCTGTCGTCCCCACCTGCACAGTGTACGGGCCGCCTGTCGATCGGATCAACGCCGGGACGGGGCGATTGCTCGATCGATTAGAACCGCGCGATCGCCCCGAAGCCCACGAAACGGCCGCCGCCCGGGCTCGGACCGAAGGTAGGAGCGAACACCACACGCGAGACCGCAGCCTCGCGGGCCTTGCGTCGCTTCGGGATCCCGATGCCCAGCAGCGTCGCGCCGCCGGCCGCCGCCGCGAAACCGACCACCGCGAGGGCCACTGCGAGATCGCGGTTCGTGCGTCGCTCGGCGCGGCTCAAGCCCCCGTTGCTGTCATCGTTCTGTGACGACACGCCCGCGGCGACGAGCAGGAGCAGGCCACCGATCCCGAGCGTGATCGACCCACCGATCACCATGCCGCGTCCGCTCTTGTACTGCTTCGCGAGCACGGGATCGGTCTGCAGCACCTGCTTCACCTCGAGGTCGAGCCGACGCTTCTCGGCCTTCTTCGCCGGTGCAGGGCCGGCCTTCTCGGCCTCGGCGATCTTCGCGTCGAGCAGTGCGATGCGCTCGTTGACCCGCTTGAACTCGGCGACGGTCTGCTCGTCGGGGCGATACATCGCCTTGTACGCCTCGAGGAAGTCGACGAGCAGCGCCCGTGCCGTCCGCAGGTGCACGACGTCGCGATCGATGTCGTAGGCCTTCTCCTGCGCGGTCGCGATGTTGTAGACGAGGTCGTTGCGGATCTCGCGGTTCTCGGGGGTCTCGGGCAGCATCCCGAGCGCGGCGGTCCAGTCGTCGATCGCCCCCGCGTAGTTCTTGGTCTCGTACTTCACCTTGCCCGAGGCGTAGATCCGCTTGACCTCATCCATCGCCGGGGTGGTCGCGGTGCTCGGCGCGGTGGCGGTGCTCGGCGCGGATTCGGCCGGGGCCGGCGCGGAAGCGGCCGGGGCTGCGGCAGCGGGTGCCGCCGCGGTCGGCGCGGCGACGGGCCCCGCGGGCGCGGCGTGACCGGTCGTCGGCCACGTCAACGCTGCCGCCAGCACGAGGGCGCAGCCACGCTCCCAGCGGGCGCCTGCGCGTCGAATTCGAGTCGGGAACGCCTGGGGCACGGCTGGAGGATAGCCGATCGGTTCGCCCGGCGGCAGCGAGGCGCGTCACATCGGGAACCTCCGAGTCCCCGGGGAAACTCGCCTACGGAGGCTCGCCACCGCGTCCACGCGCACCCGCCCGGTCGCCCCGTCGAACGTCCGACGGGCGCGTCGGAGCGGATGCGCCATCGCGTCGATTTCCGGCCCCGAACCGCCGACGCGAGGACGCCGAGCGTGAGCCCGCGGCGCACGGACGTACGTGTGATTCCCTTGACCAAACACCGCCATCGGGGCGACAGTCGGCCCATGGTGCGCACCGCATTCGCAATGGCTTTCGTTCTGCTGGCCGCGTGTGGCAAGGACGTCGAGGACCCGGGCTTCACCGCGTCGGCATCGGGGACGATGACCTCGGCGGGGACCTCGAGCTCGGGCGGCGAGACGTCGAGCGGCGGCGCCACCTCCAACGTCAGCAACAGCGGCAACAACAGCGACTCGGCGGACGTCAGCACCGGCGACCCGAGCGCGGGCACGACCGGCCCGACCAGCGACACCGACACCGGCAACGGCGGGTGTGGCGACGGCGCGATCAGCCCCGGCGAGCAGTGCGACGGCGCCGATCTCCAGGGCTTCACGTGCATGAGCCTCGGCCTCAACGGCGGCACGCTCGCGTGCGACCCGGTCATGTGCACCTTCGACACGTCGATGTGCATGTCGACCAGCGGCGGCACCTCGGGCTGACGCCCTTCCGCCCGGATGTCCGCGGCGCCCCCGAGTAGCCGCGCACGAGCGAGCCGCGACCCCGAGGGTGCGGCTCGTCGCGCGGCCGGACGCTGGCTCTTCTGGGTCTGCGCGGCCCTCTACCTCTGGACGGCCCCTGGCCGGATCCTCTTTCCCGACGACGAGATCGTCTTCCAGACGACCCGAGCCCTGGTCGAGCGACACACGCTCGCGATCGAGGGCATCCCCAAGCGGACCGGCGAGCTGCGTGGGCGGGCCGATGGCACCTTCGGCTGGGCGCCCGGGGCGAACGGCGAGCGCTACGGGTTCTTCGGCCACGCGCTGGCGATCGCGGCGGTGCCGGGGTACCTCGCGGGCAAGCTCGCGGCCGCCCACGCGCCATCGACGTGGCGTCACGCGCTGCGCTCCGATCACTACTACCTGCACGCGCGCTCGCAGGAGGCCGACTGGACGCGCCTCGGCGTCACGCTGACCAACGTGTGGGTGACGCCGTTGGCGGCATGGCTGCTGATGCGCTGGTTGATCGCGCTCGGCTTCGCGTGGCGCTCGGCCGTGGGCGTCGCGCTGCTGTACGCGACCGGCACGCTCGCGTGGCCGTACAGCCGCACGTTCCTGTCCGAGCCGCTGTCGGCGGCGACGCTCGTCGGCTGCGCGTGGTGCATCGCCGAATTCCACCGCGCCCTCGATGCCGACGATCCGCGAGCGACGCGGCGTTGGTCCCTCGCCGCCGGTGCCTTCGCCGCGATCGTGTGCCACGTCCACGTGCTCAACCTCGTCGCGCTGCCGTGCCTGCTCGGCTACGCCGTGGTCGGTCGCCCCGCCGCGCGTCGAGCCGCCCTGCCCGCACTCGCCGTCGCCGCCTGCGGCGTGGCGCTGCTCCTGCTCGGCCAGTGGCTGCGCTACGGCTCGGCGTTCGAGACCGGGCGCTACGATCACTACAGCCGCTGGATCGTCCCCGCCGAGGGGCTCGCCGCCACGATGGTCGGGCCGGGCCGATCGATCTGGTTGTACTCGCCGGTCCTGCTGCTCGCGCTGCCGCTGTGGCCGGCGCTGCGCCGGCGGCTCCCCGCGGTCGCCTGGTTCATCGTCGCCATCTGCGTGACGCGCTGGCTCCTCGTCGGGGCGCGCAGCGACTGGTGGGGCGGCTGGTCGATCGGCCCGCGCTACTTGGTGCCCCTCGTGCCGTTCGCGCTCGTGCCGCTGGCGATCGGGCTCGAGCGGTTCGGCACGCTCGCGCGCTGGCGTCGGCTCACCGCGGTCGCGGTGGTCACCGCGGCGATCCTCGTCGAGGCGTACCTGTCGCTGCACAGCATCTTCGAGTGGATGCTGCACCTGACGACGACGGGGACCCCCGCGTTCGACTACCTGCGACGCTCGCACTGGTTGGTCGGCTCGAGCCCGCTGGCCGGGTTCGCGTCGCTGCCCTTCGACACGCTCTCGACCGGTGCGATCCGCCTGGCGGGGCACGGCCACCGCGGCCCGCTGTGGTGCTTCGTCGGCGCCGCGCTGCTCGGCGTGGTCGCGGCGTTCCTCCTGTTGCGGAGCCTACGGACGCGCAGGGCGGTCCCCGCCGAACCGTAGCGCTGGGGCGCCTCCCGCACGTGCATGCCCCGCGCCGGCTGTGGCATGCTCCCGACCCCGCGGGACGCCGATCCCGCCGGACATACGACGATGAACGACAAGGCCGACAAGATCACGCCGCGCGCCGAGGACTATCCGCAGTGGTACCAGGACGTCATCCGCGAGGCCGACCTCGCCGAGTCGGCGAAGGTGGTCAAGGGCTGCATGGTCATCAAGCCGTACGGGTACGCGATCTGGGAGAAGATCCAGCGCGACCTCGACGCGCGCTTCAAGGCCACCGGCCACAGCAACGCCTACTTCCCGCTGCTCGTGCCGCAGTCGTTCATGACCCGCGAGGCGCAGCACGTCGAGGGGTTCGCGCCCGAGCTCGCCGTGGTCACGCACGCCGGCGGTGAGAAGCTCGAGGAGCCGTACGTCATCCGCCCCACGAGCGAGACGATCATCGGTCACTTCTTCGGCAAGTGGATCTCGAGCCACCGCGATCTGCCGATGCTGGTCAACCAGTGGGCCAACGTCATGCGCTGGGAGCTGCGCACGCGGCTGTTCCTGCGCACGACCGAGTTCCTGTGGCAGGAGGGCCACACCGCGCACGCCACCCACGACGAAGCGATGCACGAGGTCCTGAAGATGCTCGGCGTCTACGGCGACTTCGCCGAAGAGATGATGGCGATGCCCGTCATCCGCGGGATCAAGACCGCCTCGGAGCGCTTCGCCGGCGCGGTCGAGACGTTCTGCATCGAGTCGTTCATGCAGGACGGCAAGGCGCTGCAGGCCGGCACGAGCCACGACCTCGGGCAGAACTTCGGCAAGGCCTTCGACGTGAAGTTCCAGGCCGAGTCGGGCGAGCTCGAGTACGTGTGGCAGACCAGCTGGGGCGTCTCGACGCGCCTGGTCGGCGGCCTCATCATGAGCCACTCCGACGACGCGGGCCTGGTGCTGCCGCCGCGGATGGCCCCCATCCACGCGGTCATCATCCCGATCTTCAAGAACGACGAGGAGCGCAGCCGCGTGATGGAGGCCGCCAACCGCCTGGCCAAGGCGCTCGGCGACATCGACATCAGCGAGCCGCGCGCCCGCTACCGCGACTTCCTCGAGGTCCGCATCGACGATCGCGACATGCGACCCGGCGCGAAGTTCTATCACTGGGAGCGGCGCGGCGTGCCGATGCGCATCGAGATCGGGCCCAAGGATCTCGAGAAGGGGCAGGTGTGCCTGAAGATGCGGGTCGACGGCGCCGCGGGCACCGGCAAGCAGTTCCTCAGCGAGGCCGAGTTCCTCGCCACGGTGCGCACGCGGCTCGACACGTACCAGGCCGATCTGTACGCCCAGGCGCTGCGCCGCCGCGACGAGCGATCGGTGACGCTGGACACCTGGGATCAGTTCCTCGACGTGTTCAAGGGCGAGGGCAGCACGTTCGCGTGGTGCCACTGGGACGGCACCGCCGCGACCGAGGCCGCGATCAAGGCCGAGACCAAGGCGACGATCCGCTGCGTGCCGCTGGCGGGTCAGGGCCCCGCGCCGGAGCCGGGCCGCTGCATCAAGAGCGGCGCGCCTTCGGCCCAGCGCGTGCTCATCGCGAAGGCGTATTAGCTTCTTCCCCCCGTCGACGGCTTGGGCGAAACGGTGCGCGCTGACGCGCGGCTTGCCCCCCGCAAGCGGGGGGCATCCACTACGCGCGGCGGCGGACCAGCTCGGGGCGGGTCGACAGCGCCTTCTCGAGCTCGGCGAGTTCTTCGGGCTTCAGGTAGCTCATGCTCTTGGCCCCGCCGGCGAGCACGAGCTTGACGATCCGCTGCGCGCCCTCTTCGGCGACGCTGAACGACTCGCAGGCCTCGAGCTGCTCCATCAGGCGGCCGAGCCGCGGTGAGCTGAACTTCACCGCCTGCACGTTGCGCTTGAACTTGGTGAACTTCTTCGCCTTGAAGCCGGCGGTGCCCTCGGCACGCAGGAGCGACTCGTTGGCGCCGTTGATGCGGGTGCGCAGCGCGTTGTCGGCCTGGCGCAGCTCGTTGTGCTCGACGTCGCTGACGTCGCGGGTGTGCGCCGCCATCACCGGGAGCTCGGTCGCCGCGCCGGACTTGAACTCGAACTTCCGGCACACCACCTCGACCGAGCGGCGGCCGAACAGCGAGCCCGTCGTCAGCAGCACGAGCAGCGCGACATCGAGCTTCTCGGAGACGATCCGCGCGAGATCACGGACGACGAGCTCCTCGTTGATCTGGATCGCCGCGGCGCCGTCCTCGTTGCTCATCAGCACGAAGTGCGCGGCGCCGTCGGGTGGGTCGACCGGGGGCGGCGCCTCCTTGCCCTCGTAGGTGCGCTCCCAGCCGAGGTCGGCCAGGGCCTTCTCCATCGCGGTCTCGAGCTTCGGGAGCTTGCAAGGGCCACGGGTCTCGATGAGGGCGGTTGCCTGTCGGATTGTGGCCATCGGGCGGGGAGCCGGAGTATGGCACAAGGCCCAATTGGTCGAAAACTAGCGACCGCTCCCCCGTGTTCGCGATGGTCTTCGGCGATGGACCGCGCGACCCAGAGCGTCTCCGAGCCCCTGCGCCCCCTCGCCCGAGGCGACCTCCGGACCCCCGGCGCGCCCATCCGGCCGCTGGCGGCGATCCACGGCCACACCGGCGTGCAGGGCCCCTGGCACGACGACCTGCTGGGCGACACCTGGTCCTGGCCGCCCGAGGACGAGGTCGACGAGCGCGCGACGATCGCGGAGATCGAGGCGTTGCTCGGCGAGCTCGTGGCGGAACTCGAGGGCTAGCGCGTCTCTCGCGGGGCGAGGGGCCGCGAGCGCGACGCGGCGATCGCGACGCGCCCTGCAGGGGCGCGATCCGTCGGTCCCCGCCGTCAGAACCGGCCGCCGAGGGACAGCATCGCGGTGCCCGCGGCCACCTGGGCCCCCACCGAGTAGCGCTGCGCCCGGCGGGCGCGGGCCTTCTGCGTGAGGCCGACCATCGTCAGGACCACGCCGGTCACCTGCACCGCTCCGGTCAGCGCGGCGGCCCAGCGCTCCTTCGCCGAGCTCGTGTACGCGAGGCCGATGAAGGGACCGGCGACGGGGACGAGCAGCGCGCGTCCGTAGTTGAGCCGACGCGTGTCGAGCTCCTGCTTCTCGCCGGTGTATGCGTCGGTCTTGCGATCGCGGGCCTTGTCGATGATGACCGCGCCGGCGAGCGACGTGAAGAAGTAGAAGCCGCCGAAGCTGGCGAGACCCGCGGCGATCAGGTCGTTGCCCTCGGTGACGCGCACGGGCGGTGGCGGCGGGCCGATCGGACGCGGCGGCGGGACCGGGCTCGACTGCACGACCGGTGCCGGGGTCGGCGCGGGCTCCCACGCCGCGGGCGCGGCAGCGACGGGGGTCGGGGTCGGCTCGGCGATGCTCGGCGCCGGCGCGACGCCAGGGGGCGCGGCCGCGGGCCCGACGCTCGGGGGCGCGGCCGCGGGCCCGACGGGAATCGGCGCGCCGGCATCGGTGGGCGACGGCTCGCGACGGGCATGGGCGGCCGAGGGCAACGCGAGCGCGGCGGCGAGCGAGGCGGCGAGGCAGCGGATCATCGAGGGCATGCCCGGTAGTCGCCGGCCCCCCGCCCGACGATCATCGCCGACGCGCAATCGGGCGTTCGGCTGTGTCCTGGAGCACAGCCGACATCGCGCCCGCGCCACCGCGCGCCCGGCCACTGCTTGTGGCAGAACCACCGTTCACCCGAGGCCCACGCCCATGTCCGAGAAGAAGGCCCAGGTCCCCATCTACATCACGCCCGAGGGCCACCGGAAGATCCGCAACGAGCTCGAGCACCTGTGGAAGGTCGAGCGCCCGCGGGTCACCTCCGAGGTCGAGATCGCGGCGGCCCACGGCGATCGCTCGGAGAACGCCGAGTACACCTACGGCAAGCGACGCCTGCGTGAGATCGACAAGCGCATGCAGTTCCTCGCCGACCGGCTCGAGCGGATGCACATCGTCCACCCCGACGAGCAACGCGGCAGCGCGAACAAGGTCGGCTTCGGGGCGTGGGTCGTCGTGGAGGACGACGAGGGCAAGACCCACACGTATCGGGTGGTGGGCGCAGACGAGTCCGACGCGGACGCGGGGCTCGTCAGCATGGACAGCCCCATGGGCCGCGCGCTGCTCGGGCGCGAGCCCGGCGACGACCTCGAGGTCCGGCGGCCACGCGGCCCGGCGATCTTCACCGTGGTCTCGATCCACTACGGCGATCGACCCGAGCCCGGCTGAGGTTCCCCCGCGATCTCGACGGGTTCGACGCGCCGTCGACAATCCTCCCGCGGCCGGAACCTTCTCCCGAACTCGGTCGTCTACAGCCACCTGGAGGTCCTGCGACGATGCCTCGATTCGTGACCGTGTTGATGCTGGCCTGCCTGGCCTCGAGTGTGGTCCCCGAGGCCGAAGCCTGCCTGCGGAAGATGCCGAAGGCGAGGCTGGCGAAGCAGCAGGTCGATCCGACGCGCCGTGACGTGCTCGCCGCGGAGAAAGCCCTGGGCAAGGGCGACGCCGCCAAGGCGGCGAAGCTGGCCCGGCGCGCCGTCCCTGGCCTCGACCAGCTCCCGCCCGTCGGCGCCGCCGAGCTCGCGACCCGGGCCCAGCGCACCCTGGCCCTCGCGGTGATCCGCAGCGGCGGCGCGACCCCGGTCTCCGACGACATGCCGGGCAAGACCGCCGAGGAGCAGAGGCTCAACGTCGCGTGGGCCCAGCTGGTGCTGCACTACCACGCGGCGATGAACGCCGACAACGTCGTGATCCAGGTCCAGCTCGCCGAGGCCCTCGCGAGCACCGAGCCCGAGCGTCCACAGGCCCTCGGTATCCTGCGCGATCTGTCGACCCGCGATCTCATGCCCACGGCGAGCGGCTACGCGCTGCTGGCCCAGCTCGAGTCCGACGCGACCCTCCGTGACGCCGCGCTGTCGCGCTGCCGCGAGCTCGGCGGCACCACCTGCAAGGCATGAGCTCGCGCCACGCCTGGATCGTCGCCGCGGCCGCGCTGCTCGGCTGCGGCGACGTCACACCGACACCACCCCGTCCCTCCGTCGCGCCGCCGATCGAGCCCGCGGCCGCGACGATCGAGACCGCGCCGCCGCCCGTCGTGCTCGAGTCGGCCGCGTCCGCGGAGCTCGTCGCGCGCGGGGCGACGCTCGCCTCGAGCCTCGAGTGCGTCCGCTGCCACACGATCGAGGGCGTCCCCGAGACCACGCTCGAGTTCGATTGCGTGGGCTGCCACCGCCAGATCATGGCCGGTGAGCTCGAGTTCCCCGCCGAGGAGCTCGCGGGCTACCAGTCGCGCCTGCACTCGCTGCTCGACGTGCCCGCGCTGCGGCCCGGCTCCCGGTTCCGCCGCGCGTGGCTGACCGCGTTCCTGTCCGACACCCACGATCTCCGGCCCAACCTCGCGCCGTCGATGCCGCGGTTCTCCCTGGCACCGGACGACGTCGCCGCCCTCGCGGCGTTCCTCGCCCCGTCGGAAGAGGCCCCGCCACCGGTGCTCGGCGACGCCGTCGCCGGCCGCCGCGTGATCGAGGCCAAGGGCTGCGGCACGTGCCATCGCTTCGCCGGCGCCGAGCCGCTGCCCGCGACGCCGCTACCGATCACGCTCGCGCCCGATCGACTCGCGCTGGGCCAGCGGCTCGCGCCCGACCTCGCCCACGTCCGCACGCGGATGCGGCCCGCCGCGCTACCGACCTGGCTCCGAGATCCGGAGGCAGCCAAGCCGGGCACCGCGATGCCGAAGATCCCGATGACCGAGCAGGAGCTCCTCGACGTCAGCGCGTACCTCGTGCAGACGCCGCTTCGGCCGGTCGCCGCCGAGCCGATCCCCTCGCGACTGCCGATCCTCGCGCGCGCCGTGAGCTACGAGGAGGTCGACGCGCGGATCTTCCACCGCACGTGTCGCCACTGCCACTCCGATCCGGAGCAGGTGATCGGCGACGGCGGCCCCGGCTACGGCGGCGGTTTCGGCTTCCGCAAGCGTGGCCTCGATCTCAACTCCTACGCGGGCGTGCGCTCCGGCAGCCTCGACGACGCGGGCAAGCGCCGCTCGCTGTTCGAGCCCACGTCCAGCGGAGGCGACGAAGGCATGCCGCGGATCGTCGCGCACCTGTGGGCCCGCCACGCCGAGATCGCGGGCGCCCCGATCGATGGCGTCCGCGGGATGCCCCTGGGGCTGCCTGCGGTGGCGCCCGAGGACATCCAGCTGCTCGAGACGTGGATCGCCCAGGGCCGCAAGCCACCGGCCGAGACCGACACCGAGACCCCATGATCCCGCGACGCCTCGCCCAGCCCTGCCTGTTGCTCGCGCTCGCCTGCTCGCGCGACGAGCCCCGCGCGGGCGCGAGCGTAGTCCCGCCACCCGAGACTGATCCGTCGATCGAGTCCCCGTCGTCGGTCCCGTCACCGTCGGTCGTGGCCGCCGTCGATCCGCCCGCGCCCGTCGATCCGCCGACGTCCGTGACGGTGACGATCGTCGAGCTCGACGCGCAGGCAGGGCCGCTCGAGGATCAGCTCACCGCGATCGCGGCGCGCGCGAAGCGAGAAGGTCGGCCGGCGACCGTCGAGCTCTGGGCCGGCTGGTGTCCGCCGTGCAAGAAGCTCGATCGCCTGCTCGCCGGCGGGACCGTGGCCGACGCCCTGCGCGGCACGATCCTCGTGCGCGTCGACGTCGACATGTTCGACGACGAGCTCAACGCGCTCGGCTTCACCGCGCCGCAGATCCCGTCGATGTACCGCCTCGACGACCGCGGCCGCCCGCGGGGCAAGCCGCTGTCGGGCGCCGACTGGACCAAGCGGACCGAGCCCGAAATCGCGGCCGCGCTGCGGACCTTCCTCGGGACCTGATCGCCGTCAGGTCGCGATGCGACGCAGCCGCAGCAGCGGCCCCTCGTACGCGGCCACCTCACGCAGATCGATGTCGCACTCGATCATCCAGTCGGTATCGCCCTCGCCGTCGACCAGCGTCTGCCGCACTTGCCACTGCCGCGGGCCGACCTCGCGGAGGTCCGTCAGATGGGTGAGGCGCGCGCGCGACGAGGTGTCGAGCTTCTCGTGCTCGTCGAAGTACGGCTGCACCGCGGCGCCCAGGCGATCGAGCGTCCACGGATCGTCGGGCTCGACGCGGATGATCGACAGCACGTCGTCGCCGTCGCCGGCCGCGATCGCGGCGACCAGCGCGTGGAGCTCCGCGCGGATGCGGGCGAGGAACTTCTTCGGGTCGGCGGCCGGGTCGGGCGCGCCGAGCCCCGCCTCCTCGACGTCGGACCGCAGCGCGTCGGGGTCCAGCTCGCCGCGGGAGACCGCGAGCATCCGTTCCCACTCGCGCAGCAGCGTGTTGTCGACGCGCGACAGCAACGCGAACAGCCACGTCTCGAGCTCGAACAGCGGTTCGTCCTTCATGCCCTCCGGCACGTTCTGCTGCAGCGCCTTGTAGACCTGCGTCAGGTAGCGCAGCAGCACGCCCTCGCTGCGCTGCAGACCGTACTCCTTGACGTAGCCGCCGAAGCCGAGCGACCGCTCGTACAGATCCCGGGCGATCGACTTGGGCTTGACGTTCTCGCGGGCCACCCACGGGTGGCGCACGCGGAACTCGTCGTACGTGGCGTAGATGAAGTCCGACAGCGGCTTGGGGTGCTCGACCTTCTCGAGTTCCTCCATGCGCTGGTCGTACTCGACGCCCTCCGACTTGAGCTTGGCGACGAGGTCGCCCTTCAGCTTGTCGACCTGACGCATCAGGATCGCCTGGGGACTCTCGAGGATCGCCTCGACCACCGACAGGACGTCGAGCGTGTGGGTGGGCGACGTCGGGTCGATCTGCGCGAGGGCGTCGAGCAGGTACAGCGACAGGGTGTGGTGCAGCGAGAAGTCGGCCTGCAGCACGTCGCTGACCCGCAGCGCGGGGCGACCGGCGCGGACGTCGGGCACGAGCTCGACGACGCCGGCGCCGCGGAGCTCGCGGAGGATCTGCGCGGCGTGCTTGCGGTGGCGGCTGCGCGACCCGGCGCGCTCGTAGCTGCGGTCGATGAGCTCCACGATCCGCCGATAGCCGCCGTGGCGCTCGCGCGGGTCGATGTCGCGGCGCAGCACGGTGAGCAGCATCCCGTGCGTGATCTCGAAGCGCGACTGCAGCGGCTCGGCCTGGCCGTTCTGCAGCTTCTCGAACGTGGCTTGGTCCCACGGCACATAGCCGCGCACCGGCGGCTGCTTGCGCACGAACTTCTTCTTGCCCGCCTTGGCCTCGAGCCTGAGGTTCTCGATCACGTGCTCGGGCGCCTGGGCCAGGACCCAGCCGCGCACGTCGAAGCCCTTGCGCCCGGCCCGGCCGGCGATCTGCTTGAAGTCGCGGACCGAGAGGACGCGCGTCTTGCTGCCGTCGTACTTGCACAGCTTGGTGAACAGCACCGAGCGGATCGGCACGTTGACCCCGACGCCGAGCGTGTCGGTGCCGGCGATGATCTTGAGCAGCCCCTTCTGCGCCAGGCGCTCGACGATGCTGCGGTACTTGGGCAGGATGCCGGCGTGGTGCAGGCCGATGCCGTGCCGCAGCAGCTTCTTGATCTCGGGGCCGTACACCGAGTCGAACCGGGCGGTCGAGGTCGCGGCCGCGATGGCGTCCTTCTCCTCGCGGGTGCAGAGGTTCACCGACAGCAGGTCCTGCGCCATCTCGGCGCACTCTCGCTGGGTGAAGCTGACCACGTAGATCGGCGCCCGCTCGCGGCTGGTGAGGTCGAAGATCGTCTCGTGCAGCGGCGACTCGCGCCACTCCCACTCGAGCGGCACGGGGCGCTGCTCCGAGCGCACCACCGACACCTCGGCGCCGGTGAACGCGGCGAGCCCGGTCTCGAACGCGGACATGTCGCCGAGCGTCGCCGACATCAACAGGAACCGCGCATGCGGGATCGTGATGAGCGGGATCTGCCACGCGATGCCGCGATCGGGATCCGAGTAGAAGTGGAACTCGTCCATCACGACGTAGTCGACCTCGGCCATCTGCCCGTCGCGCAGCGCGAGGTTGGCGAGCACCTCGGCGGTGCAGCAGATGATGCTCGCCTTGGGGTTGATGCTGGCGTCACCGGTCAGCATGCCGACGTTCTCGGCCCCGAGCTGATCGCACAGGTCGAAGAACTTCTCGTTGACCAGCGCCTTGATGGGCGAGGTGTAGAAGCACCGCAGCCGCTCGCAGATCGCCTTGAAGTGCAGCGCCAGGGCCACCAGCGACTTGCCCGAGCCGGTGGGCGTCGCCAGCACCACGTTGCGCCCGGCCATGATCTCGAGGATGGCCTCCTCCTGCGCCGGGTACGGGGTCAGGCCCGTCGTCGACAACCACCCGAGGAAGCACTCGAGGATGAGATCACCGTCGCGCGTGCGGGCGGGCGGCACCCAGTCGGACAGCTTCAGGCGAGGCGCGGCGGAGTCGGTGTCGGCGGAGCTCATGGACGACCTGCCACGGCTCGGGCCCGCAGGCGGGCCCTTGGGTCCGAGCCCGCGGCGAGCCCAAGGATGGTCCCCGGGCCGCACGGCGACAACCCCCGATGATCGGGGCCACGCACGCCGAAGAGCCCGCCGGTGCCAGGGCACGGGCGAGCTCTCGGGTGGTTCGCGCCTCTGGGGGTGTGGCGCTACTCGAGGTCGTACTGCTTGAGCTTGCGGTACAGCGTGGTCTTGCCGATGTGCAGCAGGCGCGCGGCCTTGCGGCGGTTGCCGCGGGCGTAGTTCAGCGCGCGACGGATGGCCTGCTTCTCGGCCTCCTCGAGGCACAGCTGACGCTCGGGCGACTCGGCGCGGGCGTGGTGCACGTCGCGGACGCGCAGGCGCGACGGGAGATCGCGGAGCTCGATGACCTCGCCGGTGCCGGTCGAGATCGCCTGCGTCAGCACCTCGCTGAGCTCGTCGATGTTGCCCGGCCAACGGTAGGTGCGCAGGCAGTCGAGGGCGTTGTCGGCGATGCCACCGATGGGGCGACGGGCCGGGGTCTTGGCGATGATGTCCATCGCGAGCATCTCGAGATCCTCGATCCGCTCGGCGAGCGTCGGCACGTCGATGCGGATGCCCGACGCCCAGCGGACGATCTGCGGGTGGAGGCGATTGTGGCCCTCCTCGCTCTCGGGGCGCAGGCGCGTGCCGATGACGATGCGGCCGAGGCCCGTGAGCGCGGGCAGGCGGGCCTGCTCCTCGAGCGGGAGATCCTCGAGCCGGCTGAGGTAGGTGAAGGCGCCGAGGTTGAGCAGGCGGGGCTGCTCGTTGCCGCGGACGACCTCCATGCTCGGGACCTCGCCGCCGCCGAAGTGATAGAGGATGCGGGCGATCGCCTCCTTGCCGGTGCCGGCCGGGCCGACGAGCAGCACGGGGAGGTTGGTGCGGACGGCCCTCTGGATGACGGCTTGCACCCGTCGCGCCGCGGCCGAGTGGCCCAGGTACACAGGCGGGTTCGAACGGAAGCGCGCGTCAGCGATCGACTCGGGGAATTTGGGTGAGAAGTCTGCGGCCTGCATGGGGTCTGCCTCGGGGTGCAATCGGTCTATTGGGTGGTCACCGACCCGTGGCAAGCCCCACCCCTCGAAGATCGTGCGAACACGGGACAGACCCCGCGAAACGGCGTCCCTTCGCGCTCAAGGACGTCCCGCCCGGGGTCGATGCCGGACCCGGATGTCCTGGCCATCACCCCCGCTCGACCAGCTCGGCCCGACGCTGCGGGGCATCGCGCGACAGTGGCAGGCGATGTTCGGGGCAGAGTTCCCCGCCCTGCTGCGCACCGTGTCGGTCGCGGGGCCCGGCGCGTCGTGGCCGCTCGCGATGATCCGCGCCCGCGCCATCGCAGCCGACGACGCCCGCGCCCGCGCGGTGCTCGACGGCTTCGACGCCGAGCTCGCGGCGGCGCTCGGCGCCGAGGCGCCGCGGTGGCCTCGACGCCTGCGTCACGCGCCGGTGCCCCTCGCGCCCGTCGAGACACCCGCGCTCGATCCGTCGCAGCTGCTCATGCTCGGCGCGGCGCCGACGTCGGTGCCGACGCGGGAGCAGGCCGCGCTCCTCCCCCTGCTCGCCGCCGCCTTCGGCCCCCGCGACGAGTCGCCCCGCAGCGCCGAGCTGCGGGCCCGCGTGTGCACGCTGGCGATCCCCACCGCGGCGCGCGAGCGCTGGCGCGCGGGCTTCGGGCTGATGCCGCCCGACGCCGCGGTCCCCGGCGAGCACCACGGCGCGATGCGGCTGCTCGAGGCCGCCCTCCCCGACGACCGCGACGTCGTCGCCGTCGACGTGGCGGCATGCGAACCGATGCGACCCGAGGCCGCGCTCGACATCCTGCTCGCCGGGCTCACCGTCCGCGCCGCGCTGCGCCGGGTCGGTGCGGGCCGCGACCTCGACGCGACCCGGATCGAGCGCGTCGCGGCGTAGCGGCGTGGCGCTTGTCGGCGGCCCGAGCTTCGTGCGAAGACCGACGGGTGACCGAGCTCGACGTCGAGACCCTGCGCGCACGCATCGAAGCCGCCTTCGCCGACCGGGCGCTGCTCGCCGAGGCGACCCACCAGCGGGCCGTCCACGACACGATCGACGCCATCGATCGCGGCGTGCTCCGCGTGGCCACGCCCCCGGCCGAGCCCGGCGGCGACTGGGAGGTCCACGCGTGGGTGAAGCAGGCCATCCTCCTGTACTTCGGCGTCCGCGGCATGCAGACGCTCGAAGTCGGGCCGTTCGAGTACTTCGACAAGATCCCGCTGAAGCGCGGCTGGGCCGAGCTCGGAGTCCGCGTCGTGCCCCCCGCGACCGCGCGCTTCGGCGCGCACATCGAGCGCGGCGCGATCCTCATGCCGAGCTACGTCAACATCGGCGCCTGGGTCGGCGCCGGGACGATGGTCGACACGTGGGCCACCGTCGGCAGCTGCGCCCAGGTCGGACGCAACGTCCACCTCTCGGGCGGCGTGGGCCTCGGCGGCGTGCTCGAGCCCCCCTCCGCCCAGCCGGTCGTGATCGAGGACGGCTGCTTCATCGGCTCGCGGGCGATCGTGGTCGAGGGCGTCCGCGTCGAGCGCGAGGCGGTCCTCGGCGCCAACGTCGTGCTGACCGCATCGACGCCGATCATCGACGTCACCGGGGACGAGCCGGTGACGCATCGCGGCCGCGTGCCGCCGCGCGCGGTGATCGTGCCCGGGACCCGCGCCCGGCGCTTCGCGGCCGGGGAGTTCCAGGTGGCGTGCGCGCTGCTCATCGGGTACCGCAAAGAAAGCACGGAGCTGCGGACGAGCCTCAATGACGCACTGCGCAGCTTCGACGTCCCGGTGTGAAACCGGACGGCATGGCGCAGACATCGGCCGTGGCGAGGGCCCCCGCGGGCTGCTACCCTCGGAACGTACCGACGTGAGCGACCGGATCGACCGCAGGAGTTCGCCATGAGCCACGGCCCCGGTCGCGGCCGTTGGTCGAGCAAGCTTGGTCGCCTCCGTCGCGGGGCCGACGAGCTGTCGCCGACCTCCGAGTCCGCCCCGCCGACGCGGACCGCCCGCGCCGAGCGCACGGGCCCCACGGCGCCGCACCCCACCGCCGCGACGTCGAACGCGAGCTGGGATTTCACCGCGCGCGATCGCGTCGATCCGGGCGTCGAGGCACCGACCCCGCTGCCGGTGCGCGCCCAGATCCTCGCCATCCTCGCCGACCCGCGCGTCGATCACATCACGCTCGATGCGTGCGCGCGGCTCATCGCGCGGCCGCGTCAGGATCTCGAGACCACGCTCGACGCGATGGTCCAGGCCGGCGAGCTCGTGGAGGTCGGCGGCGCGCTCGCGCAGTACCGCCTGCCGCTGGCCGAGAAGCAGCGCCTCGAGGCGGTGTTCCGCAGCACCGCGATGGAGCTGGGCGAGCACGGCGTCCTCGCCGAGGCGATGCCGAGCGACCCGGGCTACGACGACGACAGCGACGAGCCGCGCCTGCCCGTCACCGCGGGCCTGCTCAGCCTCTTCCTCCCCGGCACGGGGCAGCTGCTCAACGGCGATGTCGGCCGCGCGTCGCTGGTCTTCGCGGTCTGGAGCCTCGCGTGGATCACCCACCTCTCGCCGGTGTGGACCTTCGTGTGCCTGTATGCCGGCGCCGAGGCGTTCTTCACCGCGAAGATCCGCGGGATGGAGCGCAAGATCGCCAAGGACGCGATCACCGGCAACACCGACGGCGCGCGCGCCCTCGGGCCATAGCCCCTCTCGTTCAGGGCCCGCGCTTGATCGGTAGCGCGAGGTACGGCACGCGGTCGCGCAGCTCGGATGCGCTGCCGTACAGCACGCGGTACGCGAGCCACCGTCCCAGCACCGACTGCGTGTACTTGCGGGTCTCGTCGAACGGGATGCCCTCGATGAAGACGTCGAGGTCGAGGGTGCCGCGCTCGTCGAGCCAGCGCTCGACCGCGCCGGCGCCCGCGTTGTAGCTGGGGATCGCCAGCGCCACCGCACCGTCGCCGCCGCCGAACCGCGCCACCAGCGATCCGAGGTGGTGCATGCCCAGCGAGAGATTGGTCGACGGATCGTAGAGCACGTCATCGTCGCTCAGATCGACGCCGACCTCCTTCGCCACCGCCTTCGCCGTCGACGGCATCAGCTGCACCAAGCCCCGCGCGCCGGCGAACGACGTCGCGGTGGGCTCGAAGCGGCTCTCGGTCTGCATGATGGCGTAGGTGAGCCACTGCGGGACGCCCGACGTCGGCTCGCCCGGCTCGATGAGCTCGAGGAACGGCTGGGGATGCGCGGCGGTCCACGGCGCCGGATCGACGGCCGGCGGCTTCGATCGCCACGCGGTGCCCATGCTCGCGACCAGGCGCTGCGCACCGCCGTAGAGCCCGGCCTGGTTGAGCACGATCACGGCGGGCCAGCCGGCGATGTCGGCCGCGCGCAGCTCGTCCTGGGCCCACTCGCCGAGGCCGAGCCGTGCGAGCACCAGCGCGGCATCGTCGCCCGCGGGCACGGCCGCGATCGGCACCTCGGCGCCGGCGGCCGGCTGCAGCGCCGCGAGGCCCTCGGCGAAGGCCGCGTCGCCCTGCTCGCGCAGCCGCGACAACGCCTGCAGCGCGGGGTAGTCGAGCGGCCCCACGCGGAGCGTCTCGAGGAACGCCGCGCGGGCGAGCTCGGGCTTGCCGGTGCGTGCGAGGGCGCGACCGCGGAAGTAGTGCAGCTTGCCGCGCTCGGCCGGCGTCAGCCACTTCGCGACGAGGCCGAGATCGGCCAGGCGCAGCGCCTCGTCGTCGTCGCCGCGGGCGAACGCCGAGACCAGCAGGCGTCGACGCGCCTCCTCGGCCATGTCGCCCGCGGCCGCCAGCGCGCTCTCCCACGACTTGCGCGCCGCCGCGGCGTCGCCGGCCTCGTCCCACGACTCGCCCGCGAGCACCCACGCATCGTCGGAGTACGTGTGCGTCGCGTACGTCGTCGCGAGGGTCTCGAAGGCGCGCGCCGCCTCCTTGTACTTGCCCTCGGCATAGCGCCCGCGACCGGCCTGGTATGCGGCCTTCACCGCGAGGTCCACACCTTTGGGGCCCGCGGCCTTGCAGTGGGTCACGGCCTGCTCGAAGTGCGGCCGCGACTTGGCCCGGTCGCGCTGCTTGAACACCGCGGTGCCCTTGGCGAAGTGCGCCTGGCACCGCTCGAGCGCGGTCACCCCCGGCTCGGCGAGGAGCACCTCCGCGGCGCGCACGGCCTGGCGGTAGCGACCGCGATCGATCATCGCGTCGATGCGACCCAGGGCGATCTGCCGCTCGAATTCCCGCAGCGCCGCGCCGCGCTTGCCGAGGCCCGCGGCGCGCAGCCGGGCCAGCTCGCGCTCGGCCTCCTCGGCGAAGTCCGACAGCGGCACCGCGACGAGCAGCGCCTCGAAGGCGGCGCTCGCCTCGAGTTGCTCCGCGGCGTCGTCGGACTTCGCGAGGCTCCGCGCCAACTTCATCGACACCTCGTGGCGGCGCTCGCCGTCGCTGTGCTCGGCGAGGTAGCGGCGGTACGACGCGCGCGCCTTGGTGACGTCGTCGGTGCGCAGCGCCGCGTCGGCCTGGATGACGAGGAGATCGCCGCGCAGCGGCGAGTCGTCGAGGGCGCGCGGCTCGAGATCGACGACCAGGGCCAGCGCGGGCGCGGGCTGCCCCGCGTCGAGGCGGGCCTGGGCCTCGAGCAGGCGGATGCGGAGCTCGATCGCCTTCAGGCCTGCCGCAGGTCGGGCCGCCGCGAAGCGATCGGCGGCCGCTGCGTGGGCACCCGCGCGGAGCTCCTCGAGGCCGAGGAGCAGCTCCGCGGCGGCGCGATCATCCGCGCCGAGGCCGTCCTGGGCGAGCACCGACTCGAGACCGACGCGGGCCGCGGCATGGTCGCCGCGCTCGCGGGCGAGGATCGCGTCGCGACCCGGACCATCGACGAACCACAACGCGCGGGCCGGTCGGGCCGGCGCCGCATCGACGGGCTCGGGCGCCGCGCCGGTCGCGGCGTCGGCCGCCTCGAGGGCCACCGGCGGTCCCTCGCGACGGCACGCCGCCGCACCCGCGAGGGCGAGCGCGACCATGATCGTGGGGGCTCGAGTCGTCATGGTTCACCGCCGTCGCCGCGACGGGCCGCGGGGGGAGTCTAGACGAGGCGCGTCGGCTCGTGCTCGGGGTCGTAGATCTCGACCCGGTTGCGACCGTTGCGCTTCGCCGTGTACAGCGCCGCGTCGGCGGCTTCGATCAGCGCCTCGGCGGTGGGCCGGACCAACATCGTGAGATCCGCGACGCCGAGGGACACCGTCACGGTGAGGTTGCGCCCGTCGAGGTCGAAGGGCTTGCCCGACACGGTGTCGAGGATGCGGTAGGCCGCCCGCGACGCCCGCAGCGCGTCGACGTCGCGGCAGATGAGCGCGAACTCCTCGCCGCCGTAGCGGGCGAAGATGTCCTCGCTGCGGGTCGTGCTCTCGACGCGATCGGCGAGCCCGCGCAGGATCTCGTCGCCGGCCGGATGGCCCATCGTGTCGTTGACCTGCTTGAAGCCGTCGATGTCGAACAACACCAACGAGAGTGGCTTGCCGTGGCGCAGGGCGAAGGCGACGTCGCTCTCGAGGCGGTTGTTGAAGTAGCCGCGGTTGAAGACCCCGGTCAGCCGATCGCGCAGGGCCGACTCGTAGAGGTTGCGCTGGAAGTCCTCGTCGAGGTCGTCGTTGAAGGTGAACTTCAACACGCTCGAGGCGCCGATCTGGATCTTGTCGCCTTCGCTCAGCGGCTGGCGATCCACGCGGGTGCCGTTCGCGAACGTGCCGTTGGTCGAGCCCGCGTCGCACAGGTAGTACGTCCCGCCCTCCTCCTCGACGGCGGCGTGGGTGCGCGATATTCCCTCGTCGTTGATCCGCACGTCGGTCTGCAGCCCACGACCGATCGTCGTGCGCGTCCCTTCGCGCAAGGGGAACATCTCGCCCATGCGGTCGCCCGAGAGGACCACCACGAAGGCACGCTTGCGGCCGTCGCGGCCGCGTTCGAGCGCGTTCGGCTCGAGGCGGATGGTCGTCTTCGTCATGGGGGGACGCCCCATCGTAGGCCGTGTGTGCAGGCGCAGGCAACTCCTGGCCGCAACGGCGCCCGGCCCCCTCCGGTCCGTGGGTGGCTTTGCCGAGCACCGCACGTTGGGGGTATCGTGTCCGTCACCCGTGCCCACCGTGCCGCGCTCGCCCGACGTCACCCCCACGCCGCGCATGACCGGACGACCCGCAGGGTCGCCGTTCCGCGTGCGCGTCCCCGCGGCCCTGCTCGCGGTCCTGCTCGGGGTCTCCGACCTCGCGCGCGCCGCGGAGGACCCACCGGCCGGGGACCTGCCCACCGTGAACGACGAGCCCGAGGCCCCGCCCGACGCGGCGTCCATGGACGCCGACGACCGCCAGCGGGCGATGGATGCGTTCCACCGCGCCTCCGACAGCTACAACCGCGCCGACTACCAGGCCGCGCTGTCCGACTTCCTCGAGGCCGCGACGCTCTACGCCTCGCCCGACTTCCAGTACAACATCGGGCTCTGCTACGAGAAGCTGAACAAGCCCGAAGAGGCGATCGCGGCCTTCCAGACCTATCTGAAGACCAAGCGCGACGTGCCCGATCGCGCCAACGTCGAGGACCGGATCGCGCGGCTGCGTGAGGAGCTCGAGCGGCGGGCGAACGAGCCGGCCGCGAAGCCCATCCCGGACGGGCCGCCGCCGCCCGCCCCACGCGACCGCAGCAAGCCCCTCGTGATCGCCGGGGCCGCGATCACCGCCGTCGGCGCGGCCGTGGCCCTGGGCGGCGGCATCGGCCTCGGGCTCGCGGCCAAGCGCCGCAGCGACGATCTCGACGCGGTCCAGAGCGGGGGCAACCCCGACGATCTCACCTTCGGCGACGCCGGCGAGCTCGAGGACGAGGGCAAGCGCCTCGAGCTCGGACAGATCGTCACCGTCGCCGTCGGCGGCGCGATCGCCCTCGCTGGCGTCGCGCTCCTCGCCGTCGGACTCTCCCGGCGCAAGCAGGCGAAGGCCGGTCGGGCGGCCGCGCTCACGCCGAACTTCGGCCGCTCCGCGGTCGGCCTGTCGTTCTCGGGAAGGTTCTGATGATGCGTCGACTCGCAGCGGTGCTCGTGGCCCTCACCGGTGGTTGCTTCACCACCGACCTCGATCCGACCCAGGTCGGCGCCTTCGCTTGCAGCGAGGATCCCGGCGGGGCCTGCCCCGACGGCCAGAGCTGCGTCAACGCGCGGTGCGAGGCCGACGGCGAGATCCCGACGGTGCAGATCGGCTTCCCCGAGGACGAGCAGGATCTGCCGCTCGGCGACACCGCCGTCGGCGATCGTCGCACCCTCGAGATCACGCTCTCGGGCACGCTCGCGCTGACGCCCCGCGACGGCGACGACGTCTTCGGCGAGGGCCACCTCGAGGTGACCGTCGACGACGAGCCGAGCATCACCGTCGACAGCGGCTCGCTCAGCAGCATCGTCACCGTGCCGGTCACGCTCGACAACACCGTCGGCGCCCATCGCATCTCGGTGCGATCGGTCCGCAACGACGGCACGCCGTACGACCACGAAGGCGGCCTCGCAACGAGGCTGTTCTTCATCAGCGACGGCCAGACGCCCCTGCTCGGGATCAAGAGCCCGTGGCCCGGCACCGAGTTCCCGCTGGAGGCGACCTCGATCGAGGTCGAGGCCGCGGTGCTGCGCTTCACGCTGATCCCCGCCGATCCCGGCGGCATGCCCCAGCCGAAGACCGGGCACATCCACATCTACTACGACAAGGACATCGAGGACTGCATCGCCGACGTGGAGGGCTGCGACAAGCAGTACCTCACGACGATCGTCCAGCCCGACCAGCTCGGCAAGCTGACGATCCCGGTCGCGGGCTCGGCCGGTGAGTTCCCGCTGAGCCTCGTGCTGCGCAACGTCGACCACTCGCTGTTCGAGTTCGATCCGAACCCCGACGATGACATCGAGGAGGCGCAGACCTTCATCGACGAGGTCGCGCTCGTGCGGCGCTGAAGGCCGCGGTCAGCGGCGCGTGAGCGCGGCGACGTAGAAGCCCTCGGTGCCGTCGTCCTCCGGCGTCCACGTCCGCTCGGCGGTGAGTTCGAGCGGCGCGCCCTGCAGCGCGGCGCGGACGACGGCCGGGCCCTCCTCCGGCTCCGCGGAGCAGACTGCGTAGACGAGGCGGCCGCCCTGTCGGGTGAGCGGCCAGAGGTTCGCGAGCAGCCGGGCCTGCACCGCGGCCGCGGCCGCGATGTCGTCGTAGCGCCGGTGCCAGCGGATCTCGGGGTGCCGCGCGAGGTTGCCCAGCCCGGTGCACGGCACGTCGAGCAGCACGCCGTCGAACGGCGCGAGCGCCTCGAGCTCGGCGCACGGCTCGGCCAGATCGGCGGCGATCGTGCGCAGCGTGAGGGCGTCGCTGGCGAGTCGACCGCGCTCGCCGAGGCGGAGCTGCTCGTCGAGCTTGCCCTGCTCGCGATCGGCCGCGACCAGCGTGCCGCGGCGATCCATCAGCTCGGCGAGCTGCAGCGTCTTGACGCCGAGGCCCGCGCACGCATCGAGCACGCGCCACCCGGGCTGCGGCGCCAACACGATCGCCGGCTGCTGCGCGGCGAGGCCCTGCACGGAGACCAGGCCCTCGTCGTGGAGCGCCCCGAAGAACAGATCGCCGCCGCCACGGACCCGCAGCGCCTGGGGCATGCCGTCGACGACCTCGATGACCGCGGTCGGTCGCTCCTCGAGCAGCCGCGCGCGCGCCTGCGCGGCGTCGATGCGCGACAGGTCCACGCGGAGGTCCACCGACGGCACCTCGCCGAGCAGCGCCGCGCGTCGGAGCGCACGCTCGGCGCCCAGCGTGCCGAGCCAGCGGCCCGCGAGCCAACGCGGGATGCTGTAGCGGCGCTCGAGCGCGTCGAGGGGCGCGACCGTGGCGAGCTTCGCGTCGAGCTCGGCACCGCCCTCGGCGATCGCCGAGAGCATGCCGTGGACCAGACCCGACAGCGTGCGGCTCGGATCGAAGCTCCGCGCCGCGCTCACGGCGTGGCCGATCGCGTTGCCGGCCGGGCGACCGAGCTCGAGGATCTCGTAGGCCCCGACGCGCAGCAGCGTGCGGGGCACGGAGCCGAGCCCCTTCGCATCGCGGGCGCGCGCGTCGATGTGGGCGTCGAGCCGGATGCGGTGGCGCAGCACGCCGTAGACCAGCGCGGTGACCAGCCCGCGGGCGCCGGCGCTGAGCCCGACGCTGCGCTCGAGCGTGTCGCCGAGGATGCGATTGCTGAAGCCCTCGGTGCGATCGATCGCCCGCAGCGCCTTGACCGCGAGGACCTGGGGCGAGTCGACGCGACGGCCGGACCCAGCGGGGCGCGCGGAGGAGGACACGGGGGACTTGTAGTGGATAAGCCGCCGGGCCACAAACCGGTCTGCTAGCCTCGCTGCGCGGTGGTCCGGATCCTGCTCGCCTGCGCTGCGCTGTGCACGGCCTGCGATCCCCCGGCGGGTCCGGCGGATCCGTGGGCGCCCGCCGCGGTCCGCCTGCGCGCGTCGGTCGAGGCCGCGCCCTACGACGCGTGGACCCTGCACGTGCTCGAGGCGGAGTCGCCCCACGGCCCGTGGTCGGCGATCTACACCGATGCGCGCATCGACGCGGCCGAGGCCGCACCGGTCACCGACCCCGCGACCGCGCAGTGGCCCGCCGGCGCGACGATCGTCGCAGAGGGCCGAGACGCCGAGGACGGCGACGTGGTGAGCTTGCAGATCATGCGCCGCGATCGCAGCGGCTGGCTGTGGGCGCAGTATGACGCCGACGGCGAACCGACGCTGTACGGGACCGACACCGCGGCGGGGGACGACTACGTGCGCAGCCTCGACCTCCCGCGGTGAGGCCGTCCCTCACCCGCCGATGAACGGGCACGCCGCGAACATGTCGGCCTGGAAGCCCGCGCACGGGAACGCGTCCGGGGGCTGCTGCTCGAGGTACTGGTCGAAGCCGGTGCAGTCGAGCAGGCCGATGCAGGCGTTGTAGCGCGTCATCGCCTCGATGCACGCGTCGCCATCGCCCGCGCCCTGGTCGAGCAAGCCCAGGCACTCGCCCGCGAGGCACGCATCGACGGTGTCGAAGCCGAGCTGCGGCGCGCACTCGACGAACACGGTGCAGAGCGCGGTGCAGCTGGCGACCTCGTCGTCCTGCTGGCACTCGGCGCAGCCGAAGTCCTCGACCTCGATCGCGCACGCGATGTCCCACGCGTCGCAGCAGTAGTCGTCCTCGGCGCACACGCAGGCCTCGATCGCCGCGTCGCCACATCCGACGGCCTGCGGGCCGCAGCACGGCGACGTCGGCTCCACGCCCCCGTCGTCGCTGCTGGCGTCCGTGGACGCCTCCGTGCCCGCGTCGACGCCCGTGGTGTCGACGCCCGTGTCGAGGCCCGTCTCCGTGCTGGCGCCGTCGACCGACGTTCCGGTCGTCGATGGATCGGCGGCCGCGGTGTCGGCGGGCCCGCTGCCGGTCGAGGCCTCGGCGCTCGCCGAGGTGCCGGTCGCGGCGTCGCCCGTCCCACCGTCGAAGGCGTCGGTGCCCGGCTGGATCACCGAGCACGCGGCGAGGAGGGCGACCACGGGGACGAGGCGGACGGTGGCAGGCATGCGTGGCATCGGGTTCACCCGGCGGGTTCGGTCGGCGCACAGGTCGAGGTCGCGGCGCCGACGACCAACAGCGGCGCGACGTCGACGTCGACGACCAAGGGATCGCCGCCGTCGCTGCCATCGAGATCGAACCGCAGCACCCGCGAGTGGTCGGCGTCGCCCTCGACGAAGAGATGGATGTCCCCGCCCCAGAACGCCACCGCGAACGCGTCGGTCAGCGCGACGCCGGGCAGCGGGAACGACTCGAGCACGGCGCCGTCGTGCGGGTCGATGCCGAGCAGCGCGGCCGTCGGTGCGCCGGCGAAGGCGAACACGCGGCCGTCGCCGGTGGCCGCGAGCTCACCGCCGTTGAAGTCGATCGACGCGACGAAGAGCACTGGGACGGGGACGCGGCGCATGCCTTCCCCTGGACGACGCCGGCCGAGCCGCGCCGTCGCACCGCGACCCGCCTCGCCGGTCCGCCGCCGATCGAGACGGTCGCCTCGGACCGCCCGCGGTACAGCGCCCAGAACCGATCCGCGATCCGACGAAGATCCCCGCGGTGGTTTTTCGCGACACGGCCCGGTTCCCCAGGTGTCCTGGTCATGACAACACCACTCTCGAATCCTGCCGCGGCGTCGAGAACGACGCGGAGCCCGCGAATGACATACGTCCTCGCGGTCGTGTGCCTGGGCTCGGCCTGCGACCCGACCGGCGCCGGTGCCGGCTACGAACCGCCGCCGACGGTCCGTGCGGATGCGACCTGGCGAGCCGGTCCACCCCCCGCCGACCGGTTCGCGCTGGATCCCAACTCGGACGAGTTCATCGAGGCCACCGAGGGTGACGCGATCGAACCCGATCGCTACGCGCTGGTCAGGACCGGGGCTTGGCTCCCGCTCGAGGATCTCCTGTCGGACCACGACGACGTCGAATGGCTCACTGTCGAGACCCACGACCGAGGGTTCCGAGGCGTCTTGTGGGAGTGCGAGGTCATCCTCGTGTTGCCGACCGAGTGCATCATCCTCCCAGTCCCTTGCCCCTCGGGGTCAGGACCAGGATCAGAATCAGGAGGAGGATCGGGATCAGGACCAGGACCAGGCTTCCCACCCGACGACGGGCCCGGGCAGCCGGACGAGTGAGGTTGGACGTGCGCGGCCGAGGCGTGAGCCCGCACGTGCAGAGCCGGAGGATCGCGCGGGCGGTGGCCGGGGCGACGATGTCGCGAACGACCGCCATCGTCCGCGGCCCCGACTAGTCCTCTTCGTCCAGCTCCACGCCCAACGTATCCGCGACGAGCCCCCACTGGTACATCGCGACCGGACCGCGCGTCGACAGCACGACCCTACCCTCGCCGTCGATCACCACGAACGCGGCCTCGGTCGGGCCGACGCCGAAGGCCGCGCGGGCGTCGGCGTCGTCGTCGACCCGCAGCCAGGTCGGGAACTCGAGATCGCGGGTGCGGCCGACGATGGCGCCCTTGGCCCGCAGCAGCTTGGCCTTCATCGCGGTCGACACCATGCGGATCGACGGGTCCTTCATGCGCTCGAAGGTCTCGGCCTCCTCGCCGTCGAAGCCGTCGTCGATCCCCGGCACGTCGGCCTTCGCGATCTCGCGGGCGAGGAAGATGATGACGCACGGCGTGCCGCCGCCGCAGGTGTCGGAGCCGACCTCGCCGATCGAGAACGTCGGCATCGGCGGGCCCGCAGGGGGCTCGGTGGCGCCGAGCATCTCGCGGATGCGCTCGAGGTCGGCCCCCTCGGCGCCGCCGCTGCGTCGCTCGAGCACAGCCCCGTCCGGGCCGATGACCACGAAGCCGTGGTGCCCCTTCGCGAGGCCGAACGTCGTCGTGAACACGCCGTCGTAGTCGACGTGCACCGGGTACCGGGTCTCGGCGGCGAAGTGCCGCATCATGTCGGCGACCTTGCCCTTGAACATGCCGAAGCCCTCGCCGTCGGCGACGATGTGGCCCTCGGTGCCGGGCGGGAGCTGCCAGCGGTTGAGCGCGCGGTTGAGGGCCTGGCCCTCCTTCTTGTCGCGCATCGCCGGGCTGAACACGACGAAGAACGCGGTCTTGCCGTGGAGCTTGGCCACCTCGAGCGCGGGCTCGTCGGCCACCGGTGGGATCACGATCGACGCGGGATCGCCGACGACCGGCGGCAGCTCGTCGGGGATGTCGTCGACGCGCAGCAGCCACGCACCGACGCCGATCACGAGCGCGACGAGGCCCACGAGCACGAAGGCGAACTTGCGGAGTCGACCGGCGGCCAAGGCCCCGCGAGTATACGGCCGGGCGCGGGCCTCGCCACCGTCAGCACAGGCGGGTGATCGACGACACCGCCCGATCGGCCGCCGCTAGCCGTCCGCGTCGGGCAACAGCACCCCGACGCTCAGCTCGCGCGCGCGCAGGCACGCGACCTCGACGCGGGCCGCGGCGTTGCCCACATCGCCGCGGGGCGCCGCGAGTCCATCGCAGGCGGCGCCGGACAGCGTCTGGACCACCGGGGAATCCGACGCCATGGTGACGGCGAGGGCGTCGGCCTCGCCGCGGGGCACGAGCACGATCGCGATCCCGTCCACCAGCGCGAGCGTCGGCGCGCCGGTGGCCTTCGCCGCGTCGGGGAACGCGACGATGCGGATCGTCGGCTCGTTGGCGCCGCCACCATCGGAGAACCACGCGAACACGAGCGCGTCGCGATCGCGGTGCAGGCCCGCGACGATCCGCGAGTGGAAGGCCCCGGTCGCGGTGAGCAGGGGCCCCTCGACGTCGCCCCAGCGCGGGTCGTCGACGACGGCATCGCTCGGCCGCAGACGCACCGCGCCGGTGCCCTCGACCTCGAGCACGGCGGGACGCAGGTGATCGACGCGCAGACCGATCGCCGTCACGTCGCCGACGATCGACGAGAGCACGTGCCCGACCCGGTCGAGATCCGTGGCGCCCACCGGCAGCCGCTGCGGCGCCGCCTGCTCGAGGCTCGAGAACGGCGCGAACCCGAGGACGTGATCGCCGGGGTGCGCCCGCTCGGTGTCGACGAGCGCGGTGACCTCCGCGAGCACGAGCGGGCCGGCGAGCACGGGCCGCCCGATCTCGGACCACTCGCGGGTCCCGAGCCACGTCGGGTCCGGGACGAAGCCGCTGCGCACGGTGCCATCGTCGGCACCGGACCAGTCGACCTCCACGACGCCGATCCCTGCGCCGGGCCTGCCGACCGTCCACGCCACGCGCAGCCGGTCGTCGCCGTCCGCCCCGGGTCGGTGCTCGATCGCGACGGCGGCCTCGCTGCCGGCGGCGGCGTGCCCCGGCAGCGCGAGCTCGCGGGGCGCGTCGAGATCCCAGCCGTCGGCATCCGGCGGCCACGCGCGCAGGGACGACGTCGCGCCGTCGTCGACGACCAACCCCAGCGCCGCGGCGCCAGACGGGCCGACCACGAGGGCGTCGCCGACCGCGAGGCTCGCCGCCGCCTCGAAGCGCCAGGTCGGTACGGGGACCGCCTCGATGAACACGGTCACGACCTCGGAGGTCTCGGACTCGACCGCGTCCGGCGTGCGCATCGACAGCGTGTGCACGCCGGGCACCAGGGCGCCGCGCACGAACAGGCGCAGCGCGTCGGGCTCGAACGCGCCGATCGTCGAGCCCGGGCCGAGGGTGCCCACGCTCTCGCCGTCGAGCACGAGCCGCGTCACGCCGGCCTGCGCGCTGACGTCGAGCGTCACATCCTGGATCCGATCGGCCTCGAGCTTCAGCTCGCCGTTGGCGGGCTCCAAGAAGTCGGGCATCGGCAGATCGACGGCGCCGGTCGACGCCGCGTCGGTCTCGCTGCTGTCGCCCGCGTCGGACCCCCCACCGCACGCCGAGGACGACGCGAGCAGGATCGCGATCCCCGATTTCGCCGCTGCGGCGCATGCACCGGCCCGGAACACGTCCCCGCAGCGTTGCCCACTTGCCCGCGGTGGGCAAGCCCGACCGAGCTCGGACGGGCTCGGGGTCGGGATCAGGCCGCGTTGCCGACGAACCAGAGCACGACGGCGCTGGCGCCGTGCAGCGAGCCCAACGCGCCACCGAGCCACCGCAATCGGCTCGCACGGCTCGACGCGACGACCACCGCGCAGGCGATCGCACCGGCGACGCACGACAGCAGCGCACGGTCGAGATCGAGGAGGCCGCCGCCGAGCACCGAGACCGCCGCCGACCACCAGGCCACCAGCGCGCCCCACCACGCCGCGCGGGCGAGGACCGCGACGACCGCCCCGCGGCGCCGCCACGTGCCGCCGCCGATCCACGCGAGCCCGCGTCCGAGCCGCTGGGCCGACCACACCGCGATCGCGGCCACGCGCGCGGCGATCCGCGCCGCGTGCACCTTCGCCCCGAGCGTCTCGCCGGACATCGGCCCGACTCTGCGCAACTCCACACCGCGACCGCAAGTTTTCGCCGTGGGGCGCCGGTGCGATCGCCGTGCGATACTCCCGGGCGATGGGCGCTCCGATCCTGGCGTGGCTCCTGGCCCTCGCCCCCTGGCAGCCGGCGACCGCGCCGCCGCCGACGGTGTGGGCCCGCGCGGGTGCGACCGGCTGGTCGACGTGCGAAGAGCTCGGGCGCCAGGCCGCGGCCGTGCGCAGCGGCGCCGGTCCCCGCGGCGGCAGCGAGGACAGCTCGCCCTGGGCCGAGCGCGCCGCGCGTTGCCCCGCCGTCCCCGAGATCCTCTTCCTCGCCGCGCAGTTCGAGATCATCAACGCGGGCGACGTCGGCTTCGGCCCCGAGCCGGGCACGACCGCGAGCCTCGATCCAGTCGTGAAGGATCACCGCGAGCGCGTGGGCCAGGCCCTGCGCTGGATCGAGACCGCGATCGACGAGTCGGCGCGCCGACGCGAGGCGCCCCCGCGCGAGGCCCGATTCCTGCGCGCCTACGCCCTGGTCGCCCTCGGTCGCCCGAAGGACGCGCGCGTGGCCCTCGACGCCGCGATCGCCTTCGGCGACGTCGAGCGGTGGCGCAGCGATCGCATGGGGGCGGTCATCGCCCTTCTCGCCGGCGATCTCGACCAGGCCATGCGCCTGGCCCAGCGCGCGGGCCTCGAGACCCCCAACGAGGATCGCACCATCACGCGATACATCCGCGCGCTGGTGCTCGATCGCAGCGGCGCACCGAGTGCGGCCCGCACCGAGCTGCTCGAGCTGCGCAACGACGCCGGCCACATCCTCGCGCGCCACGCCACCGAGAGCCTGCTGCCGGTCCACGAGCGGCTGTACCTGCGTGCCCTCGAACACCAGGTCGGCGACGATCCCGACAGCGCGCTGCGGCTGTGGGACGCGTACCTCGCCCGCCCCGAGCCCGAGGAGCCCGACCGCGTCGTCGCCCAGCGCCACCGCGCGGCCCTGGTCCGGCGGCCGGCGCCGGTGCGCTGACGACCGTGACGCGCGCCCGCGCTGTGGCACGATGCGGCCCATGCTCGTGCACCGGCGCACCGCGGACCTCCTCGACTGGCGCAACGCGATCCCGTCGGGCACACCGATCGCGTTCGTGCCGACGATGGGCTACCTCCACGACGGTCACCTCTCGCTGCTGAGCGAGGCCCGCCGACGCGCGGGCACCGACGGGCAGGTGGTGCTGTCGATCTTCGTCAACCCGACGCAGTTCGGGCCCAACGAGGATCTCGATCGCTACCCCCGCGACGAGGCCGGCGACCTGGCGAAGGCGGCGTCGTGCGGCGTCGACCTCGCCTTCTGCCCGAGCCACCCCCGCGAGCTGTACCCGGGCACGCCCGCCGGCACGAGCTCGGGCGCGGACGCGGCGGCGAACACCGGCGCGACGTGGGTGAACGTCGAGGGCCTCGACGCGCACCTCTGCGGCCGCTCGCGCCCGGGGCACTTCCGCGGCGTCTGCACCGTGGTGTGCAAGCTGCTCGGCCTCGTGCGCCCCGACGTGTCGCTCTTCGGCGAGAAGGACTTCCAGCAGCTCGCGATCCTCCGGCGCATGCACGCCGATCTGTTCCTGCCCGGCACGATCGTCGGCATGCCGATCGTGCGCGAGCACGACGGCCTCGCGATGTCGAGTCGCAACGCCAACCTCGACCCCGTCGCGCGCGTCGCTGCCCTGGCGATCCCGCGGTTCCTCGCCGAGGTACGGCGCCGCTTCGCCGCGGGCGAGCGCGCGTCCGCGGCCCTCGTCGACGGCGCGGCCGCGGCCCTCGCCCCCGGTCGCGTCGACTACGTCGAGGTCGTCGACGCCGCGAGCCTCCAGCCGGTCGAGGCGATCACAGGCCCGACGCTGTGCGCCGTCGCCGTCCACTTCGGCGGCGTCCGCCTCATCGACAACACCGTGCTCCTCCCATGAGCACGCCTCGGTGAGCGCCTTGCAGATCGGACTGGCCGCGACCCTCGGGTGCGCGGTGCTGTGGGCCGTGCTCGACGTGCTGCGCAAGCAGCTCGCCGCGCGCATGGACGCGGTCGGCCTCGCGGTGTGGCTCGCGATCGGGCAGGCGCCGCTGCTCGGGGTCTGGGTGGCCGCCAGCCCCGGGGCGATCGAACCGGCGTACTGGCCGTGGGCGGCCGCGACGATCCTCTTCAACATCATCGCGGCCGTCCTCTACCTCGGCGCCGTCGGCTCGGGACAGTTCAGCGTCGCGATCCCGATGCTGTCGTTCGTGCCGGTGTGGACCGCCCTGCTCGGGATCCCGCTGCTCGATCAGGTCCCGAGCGCGACCCAGTTCGTCGGCATCGCCGCGGTGGTGGCGGGCGCGATGGTGCTCCACGGCCAGGGCCGCACGGGGGTCGCGATGCTGACCGCGATGCTCCGCGAGCGCGTGAGCCTGGCGATGCTCGGCGTCGCGTTGTGCTGGGCGCTCACGATCGTCCTCGATCGGCGGGCCACCGCCCACGCGCCGCTGTCGTTCCACGCCCTGGCCCTCAGCGTCGGCATCGCGGCGGGCGCGACCGCGTGGCTGGCCTGGCGCGGCCGCGTGGGCGACCTCCTGCAAGCCCGTCGCGCGCCGGGTCGCCTCGTCGCGGCCGCCGTCGTCGCCGCCCTCGCGATGGCCCTGCAGCTGCGCGCGATGCAGGACGTCGACGTCGCCGTGCTCGAGGCGATCAAGCGCACGCTGGGCATGGCCGCCGCGATCGCCCTGGGTCGGGTCGTGTTCGCCGAGGCCGTCACGCCGCGCAAGCTCGCCGCGGTCGCGTTGATGGCGTTCGGCACGCTACTCGTGCTGCAGGCGCTATGGTGACGCGATCACGATCCGCCGCTCGCCGAGGAACTGCCCCGATGCGGTCTCGACGGCGCAGCTCCACGTGCCGCTGGGCTCGGGGCCGAAGTTCTGCTTGACCGAGTACGTGCGGAAGCCGGCCTCACGTCCGCCGCGGATCTCGAGCTCGATGCGATCGACGACCTCGCCGTCCTTGCGCCAGACGTGCAGCAGGTGGTCGCGGACGCCGAGCGGCGCGAAGATCGAGGTCGCGCAGACGAGCCGGGGCGGCACACGTTCGAGGCGCTCGGTCGGATCGGTGACCTCGTAGCCCGCCCGCCGCGTGCCGATCGCCGCGTCGACGAGGCCCATCGGCACCGCCGGCACCATGCGCGCCGCGCCGAGGAGCAGCGCGACCGGGAACACCAGGCCGACCAGCAGCGCGGCGCCCAGCGCCCGCGCGATCGGCTGGCCCCGGAGGTGATCGGCGAACACCATCACGGGCAGGCCCAGCGCGGCGGCCCCTGCCGCGCACCACAGCGCGACGCCGTTGCCGATCCCGAGACCCGGCAGCACGGCCGCCATCACGCAGAAGGTCGCGAACGCGGGGAGCAGCACACCGGCGCGCGTGCGGACCAGCAGCCACTCGGTGAGCGGATCCCACAGCGAGGCCAACGCCGCCCCGCACAGCAGCGCGAGGAACACGACGTGGGCGACGGTGCCGCCGAAGGCGTTGAAGTAGAACGGCAGCACGAAGTACAGCTGCAGGTGGATGCTCGACTGCGTGAGCATCAGCGCCGAGAACCGCGCCGTGCGGACGACCCTGGTCGGGCTACCCGCGGCGTGCTGGTGCTCGTGCTTGCGCTCGAGCCACATCACCACCGTGAGCACCAACCACGAGGCCACGGCGACCCCGGCCACGATCGCGCCGCGGGCCGGACCGCGGTCCATCAGCAGGGCGCCGACGATGCCGACGCCGAGGGAAATCCACGGGATCGCCCGCTGCAGGACCCGCCAGAGCAACCCTCGATCCAGCGCCGCCATCGCGTGATCGCGGAAGCCTAGCCGGTTTCCGGCCGGCGCGCCCCAACGCCCGGCCGAGTCGTGCTACTCGCCTTGGGACAGCGTGTCCGAGCCGCACGATCACGTCGCCGACGACGCCCGCCCCTTCGTCGTCGTCGACGATCCCGCGCGCATGCGCGAGCTCGTCGCGCGCCTGGCCGACGCCCCGGTGGCTGCGCTCGACACCGAGTCGAACGGGTTCCACGCGTACCGCGAGCGCGTGTGCCTGCTGCAGATCTCGGTCGGCGACCTCGACGCGATCGTCGACCCCCTCGCGGTCGATCCCCAGGCATTGGGGCCGTGGCTCGCCGATCCGGGGTGCATCAAGATCCTCCACGCCGCCGACAACGACATCCGCTCGCTGCGCCGCGACTGGGATCTGCAGCTGCACAACGTCTTCGACACCATGCTCGCCGCGCGCGCGCTGGCGTGGCCGAAGAAGGGCCTCGGCGACATCCTCGCCGCGCACTTCGGCTGCCGGACCGACAAGCGCTGGCAACGCCACGACTGGTCGCAGCGCCCGCTGCCGCGGGGCGCACTCGACTACGCGCGGACCGACACGCGCTACCTCGCGGCCCTGCGCGAGGTCCAGCTCTCTGCGCTGACCGAGGCCGGTCGCCTCGAGGAGTTCGACCACGCCTGCCTGCGCATGACCGAGCTGGTCGCGCGGCCGCGCGTGATCGACCCCGACGCGTGGGCCCACGTCGACGGCGCGCGCGGCCTCGACGAGCCCGGTCGCTCGGTGCTCGCGGCCCTCGTCGCGCTTCGCGAGGAGCTGGCCGAGACCATGGATCGCGCCCCGTACCGCGTGCTCGCCGACGCGGTGCTGGTCGAGCTCGCCCGCACGCGGCCGACGGCGCGGCACGAGCTGACGCGGACCCGCGGCGTCGGCGGCCCCGTCGCGAACCGGTACGCGGCGACGGTGCTGCAGCGCATCGCCGAGGCCGCCCTGCTGCCGCCGCCGCCATGGCCGCCCGCACCGCCGCGGCCGGACGCCCGGCTGCGCGCCCGCTTCGACGCGCTCCGCGACTGGCGGCGCGACCAGGCCAACCGCCGCGGCCTCGAGCCCGACATGGTCCTGTCGAAGGACGCCCTGCAGCGGATCGCCGACCTCGAGGCCACCGAGCTCGACGCCGACGCCCTGGTCGCCTGCGGCGCGCTCGATGCATGGGAGCGCGAGCGCTACGCCGAGGCGATCCTCGCCGCCCTCGCCCGCGTGCGCCGCTGACGAGGATCACGATCCGCCGGGATCGACGGCGGCGTCAGTTCGGCGCGCCGGGGCTCTGCACGATCAGATCGAGCTCGACCTCGAACGCCGCCGAGCCGTGGGGCCGCAGCCGCGCCGACAGGTGGGCAGGCAGACCGTCGAGCACCTCGGGATCGATCGCGTCGGGCAGCAGCACCGCCACGTAGAGGTACTGATAGGTGCCGTCCGGGAGGATCTCGAACGTGATCGGATAGTTCGCGAGGTGCTTGAAGTGACCGCCCGGCCCGTCGTTGTACCCGTCGATGTCGATGTCGAGATCGAAGATGGGCGCGAGCTCCGAGGTGTAGTCGGTCGGCGGATCCGGCAGCACGAACTCGGCCCCGCGCAGCGGCAGGGGGAACATCGCGGCGCCTTGGCCACCCCAGACGATCGGCAGCGGATCGCCGTCGGCGAGCGGCGAGAACATCGTGTCGCCCCAGCCGAGCTCGAACCATCCGACGACGGGCTCGCCGGTCGAGCTCTCGTCGCCCGCGGTCGTCGGATCCTCGCCGGTGCTGCCCGTGGGCTCGCCCTCCCCCGGTGTGCAGGCGACCAGCGCACTCGAGCACACGACCATGCAAACCCAACGCGACATCACGGGCAGAGCGTACCACCGCGGTCGCTCGCGCGCCGGCCTCGGGCGACGAATCGGGCCCCGGAGCGGCCGTGCGGCCCCGATCCACCTCATGCGCGGCGACCGCTCGCCCCGCCGCTCCGCCGCGCATCGTTGTCCCTCGGCGAACGAACCGTTGCCGCGCGGGCGCTTGGTCGGTCGTGCACCCGGACGTACGCTGCCCGCGAACCCAAGGGGATCCGACCAATGGCACACGACATCGCAGCGCTCGACGCCGAGCTCAACACCATGATCACGACCGGCAAGGCCATGGAGGCCTTCGAGAAGTTCTACGCCGAGGACTGCGTGATGCAGGAGAACCTCGACCCACCGCGCACCGGCAAGGCCGCCTGCCGCGACTACGAGATCGGCTTCTTCTCGTCGATCCAGGAGTTCAAGAAGGGCGAGCTGCACGCCTCGGCGGTGACCGGCGATCGCTCGTACAGCGAGTGGACGTTCGCGTGCACGTTCAAGGACGGCTCGTCGATCGACAACACCCAGGTCGCCGCGCGCACCTGGAAGGACGGCAAGGTCGTGTACGAGCGGTTCTACTACAAGCCGAACTTCACCCCGGCCTGATGCGCCCCCTCGCGCGGGGGGGCCGCCTCGGGGTCAGGGTGTCGCGAGCGCCTTGCTCGCGAGCTCGAAGACGTCGCGTGACAACCCCTCGTGCCCGACGATGCGCGCCAGCTCGGCACGCATCGCCGCCGATCGGATCGCGTCCAGGCGACGCCACTGCAGGAGCCCGCCGACGAGGCGCGCGGCGAGCTGGGGGTTGTTCCCGTCGATGTCGAGGATCGCGTCGGTGAGCAGGCGATAGCCGCCGCCACCGCGGTCGTGGAAGCGGACCTGGTTGCGCACCGAGAACCCGGTGAGCAGCGCGCGGACGCGGTTGGGCTGGCGCAGGTTGAAGTCCGGGTGCTTGCAGAGCGCGGTGACGCGGTCGAGCGTGTCGGCGCGCGAGCTGGTCGCCTGGACCGCGAACCACTTGTCGAGCACGAGGGGATCGTGGGCCCACCGGCGGTAGAAGTCGGCCAGCGGCGCCTCGGCGACGTCGCCCTCGACGTCCACCAGGCAGGTCAGCGCATGCTGGCTGTCGGTCATGTTGTCGGCCGCCCCGAACTGCGCGAGCGCCAGCGCGACGCCCTCGGGCGTGCCGGCGGCGACGAGGTACCGCAGCGCGGCGCAGCGGGCCCGCCGCGACGCGATCTGCTCGCGCGACACGTCGTAGGCGCCGCGGGGCCGCTCCGCCTCGTAGAGGGCCGCGAAGGCGTCGTGGTGCGCGAGCGCCAGCGTCCGCACCGCGAACTCGCGGGCCTCGTGGATGCCGTCGACGTCGACCACCTCGACGTGCTGGGCGATCACTCGCTCGTCCGGCAACGCCAGCATCGCCGCGCGCAGCGAGCCATCGAGGGCCTGGTCGCCGATGAGCCGGCCGAAGGCGGCGATGAACCGCGGATCGATCTGCATCGGTCGGCCCGCGGCGCGCTCGCGGACCAGGGCGGTCAGCGTGGCCTCGGCCAGGGTCTGCGCCGCGTCCCAGCGGGCGAACGGGTCGGCGTCGTGGGCCATCAGGAACGCGAGCTCGTCGGTGGTGCGATCGAACCGGAGCTTGATCGGCGAGGTGAACCCGCGCAGCAGCGACACCACCGGCGGCGCCGCGACGTCGGTGAAGCGCCAGCGCGCCTTGGGCTCGCGCAGCTCGAGCACCGCCGTGGTCTCGCGCACCGCGGCCACACCGTCGGCGACGTGCAGCGGGATGTCGCGCCCGTCGGCGCCGAGCAGGCCGACGGCCACGGGGATGTGCATGGGCTGCCAGCCCGCGGGATCGACGTTGACCGGAGCGCGCTGCTCGAGCTCGATCGAGAACGTCCGCGACGGGCCGTCGTACGCGGTGCGCACGTCGACGATCGGCGTGCCGGCCTGGGCGTACCAGCGGCCGAACTGCTCGAGGTCGGCCCCGTTGGCGTCGGCCATCGCCGCGCGGAAGTCGTCGCACGTCACCGCCTGGCCGTCGTGACGCTCGAAGTACAGGTCCATGCCCCGCCGGAAGCCCTCGGCGCCGAGCAGGGTGTGCATCATCCGGATGACCTCGGCGCCCTTGTTGTACACCGTGACGGTGTAGAAGTTGTTCATCTCGATGTACGCGTCGGGCCGGATCGGATGCGCCGTGGGCGACTGATCCTCGGCGAACTGCGCGGTGCGGAGCGTGATGACGTCGTGGATGCGCTTCACCGCTGCGGAGGTCATGTCGGCGGTGAACTGCTCGTCGCGGAAGACCGTGAGGCCCTCCTTGAGGGTGAGCTGGAACCAGTCGCGGCACGTCACGCGATTGCCGGTCCAGTTGTGGAAGTACTCGTGGGCGATGACGCCCTCGATCGCCTCGTAGTCGTCGTCGGTGGCGGTCTCGGGCCGGGCGAGGACGTACTTCGCGTTGAAGACGTTGAGGCCCTTGTTCTCCATCGCCGCCATGTTGAAGTCGCTGACCGCGACGATCATGTAGAGGTCGAGGTCGTACTCGAGGCCGTACGTGGTCTCGTCCCACGCCATCGCCCGCTGCAGCGAGCGCAGCGCGTGCTCGCAGGCGTCGACGTTGGTCGGCTCGACCCAGATCTCGAGCCGGACGTCGCGACCCGAGCGCGTGCGGAAGCTCGACGCCTGGCAGCGTAGATCCGCGGCGACCAGCGCGAACAGGTACGACGGCTTGGGGAACGGATCCTCCCAGCGCACGCGATGGCGACCGTCGGCGAGCGCCTCGGACGAGACGCGGTTGCCGTTCGACAGCAGCACCGGGTACCGCGTCGCGTCGGCGACGAGCGTCGTGGTGTAGCGCGCCATCACGTCGGGGCGATCGAGGAAGTACGTGATGCGACGGAAGCCCTCGGCCTCGCACTGGGTGCACAGGGCGGCGCCGGATCGGTAGAGCCCCGACAGCTCGGTGTTGTTGCCGGGATCGACGACCACCACGGTCTCGAGCGTGAAGCGGTCGGCGGGCGCGGCGACCGACAGGCCGTCGGGCAGCACGTCGTACTCGCCGGCCGAGAGCACGCGGCCGTCGATCGCGATCGACACCAGCTCGAGGCGCTCGCCGTCCAGCCGCAGGTTGGGCTCCGAGGGCACGTCGGGGTTGCGGCGCACCGCGAGCTTCGCGGTCACCCGCGTGCGGTGCTCGTCGAGCTCGAAGGCCAGGTCGACCGCGTCGATCCAGAAGGCCGGCGGTCGGTAGTCCCTGCGGTGGATCGGCTGCGGCCGGGGGTCCTTCATGGGTTCGGGCGAGCATAGACCGGGCCTCGGGCCCGGGTCCGGTCCCCGTTTTCTCACTGGTCATACCAGTTGACCATCGGACGTCCAGATGGCATAACAACCAAGAATGGCACTGCAGCGCATCGCCAAGCGGACCCTGTCCGACGAGGTCTTCGAGCAGCTCCTGCGCGAGATCCTCCAGGGGCGCATGGCCCCGGGCCTCGCCCTGCCCGCCGAGCGGGAGCTCTGCGAGACCCTCGGCGTGAACCGCGGCGCCCTGCGCGAGGCCCTGCGTCGGCTGGCCCAGGCCGGGCTGGTCGCCATCGCCCAGGGCGGCACGACCAAGGTCCTCGACTACAAGCGGACCGCCGGCCTCGACCTCCTGTCGCAGATGCTCTTCCACGAGGGCGGGACGATCGACCTGCAGGTCGTCCGCTCGCTCATCGAGATCCGCTCCGCCCTCGCGCCCGACATCGCCCGGCTGTGCGCGCGTCGGGCCGACGCCGCGCTCATCGTGGAACTGCTCGACGTGGTGGATCGCATGGAGGCCGCCCACGCGGCCGACGACCTGCCCACGCTGCAGGAGCTGTCGCTGGATTTCTGGGACGTGCTGGTGCGCGGCTCGGACAACATCGCCTACGTCCTCGCCTTCAACACGCTGCGCTCGACCTACGACACCGTGCGCGAGGCCCTCGTGCAGGTGATGGCGGACGAGCTGCGCGACCTGGCGGCCTACCGCGCCATCGCAGAGGCGGTCGGGCGCCACGACGACGTCTCGGCCAAGCACGTCGCCTCGGCCCTGGTCGAGCACGGCACCCATCGGATGTTCGAACTCATCGCCCTGCTCGACCGACCCGGCACCGGATCGACCGAGGATTCGCCCCCAGGAGACGCGTCATGAAGCCCTCGGATCTCCCCCCCCACGGCGTCGTCGACCCGCGCACGCCGGACCTCCGCATGCGCGACGCGCTGGCGTACTTCGTTCGCCGGCCCTCCGTCATCGGCCTGCTCACGCTGCTGACCGGCTCCCTGGTGGCGCGGGTGTGGGTCGGCGATGTCAGCCGATGGGACCTGCTGCTCGCCGCGTCGCTGGTCGCCGTCCACCCGATGTCCGAGTGGCTCATCCACGTCGGCATCCTCCACTTCAAGCCCCGCCGCTACGGCCGCTGGACGCTGGATTTCGCGGTCGCCCGCGATCACCGGGCGCACCACGCCGACCCCCACGATCCCAAGTGGTGGTTCATCCCGCTGCGCAGCGGCGTCGTCGGCTTCCTGTCGGTCACGACGATCGCCTTCGGCCTGCTGCCCACGCCCCTGGCGCTCACGGTGATGGTCGCGGCGCTGGGCCTCGGGACCACGTACGAGTGGATCCACTACCTGTGCCACACCAGCTGGCGGCCGCGCTCGCGCTGGTACAAGCGCCTGTGGCGGCTGCACCGCCTGCACCACTTCAAGAACGAGAACTACTGGATGGGCGTGACGATGCACGCCGCCGACGTGCTGCTCGGGACGCTCCCGGAGGTGGACGAGGTCGAGACCTCGCCGACGTGCCGCAACCTCGACGGCCGCTGATCCGTCGGCCGCATCCTCGACTCGAGCGGCGCTACCCGTAGCGCTGCTCGAGCTCGCGCTTCAGCACCTTGCCGGTGGGGTTGCGCGGCAGCTCGGCGACGAGCTCGTACTGCTTGGGGATCTTCGCCGCCGCGAGATGCTCGCGCGCCCACTGCCGCACGGCCTCGGGTTCGAAGCCGGGGCCCCGCGGCACGACCACCGCGACCAGCCGCTCGCCCCACTCGGGATCCGGCACGCCGATCACCGCGACGTCGGCGATGTCGGGGTGCTTCGACAGGGCGTTCTCGATCTCGGCGGGATAGAGGTTCACGCCGCCGGAGATCACCATGTCGCGCGCGCGTCCGGTGAGGAACAGGTAGCCCTCGCGATCGACGTAGCCGAGATCGTCGACGGTGAGCCAGTCGGCGAGCCGGCTCTCGTCGGTCGCGCTGCGATCGCGGAGATAGCCGAGCATGAGCTGGGCCGAGCGCGTGTACACGCGGCCGATCTCGCCCGGCGGCAGGCGCCGGCCGTCGTCGCCGAAGATCCCGATCTCCTGGCCCGCGAGCGGTCGGCCGAGGCTGCCCGGGTGCGACAGCATCTCGGGCCCCGAGATCGTCGTCACCCAGCCGAGCTCGGTCGCGCCGTAGAAGTCGAAGATCGTCGGCGCCCCGAACCGCGCGATGGCCCGCTCGCGCAGCGTGTTGTTGAACGGCGCGGCCCCCGAGATGAGCACTCGCAGGTGCGGCGTCGGGAAGCGGGCGAACGCCTCCTCGGGGAGATCGAGCACGCGGTGGATCATGGTCGGGACCATGAACACGTTGTCGATCGACCACTCGGAGAGCCGCCGCAGCGTCTGGTCGGCCTCGAACCGCTCCTCGAGGTAGATCGTCGCGCCCAGCGCGGTGTTGAGGAGCATGAACACCTGGCCGCTCGAGTGGTAGAGCGGCGCGCACACCAGGTGGCGATCCCCCGAGCGCAGGGGGACGCGCTCGAGCACGCGCAACAGCTCGATCGCCCCGAACGCCCCCATGTCGCGCACCGCCCCCTTGGGCTTGCCGGTCGTGCCCGAGGTGTACACGACGTTCTCGCTGGGGCCCTTCTCGACGTGCAGCGACGTGCCCGCGGCGTACTGGCGCGCCAGCGCGGCCTCGTAGGACGACACGCGGCCGTCGATCCCGGAGCCCAGCCCTGCGCCGAGCACCCTCAGATCGAGCTCGGGGTGGCGCTGCAACACCGCCTCGGCGACGGGTGCCGTCTGGTCGGAGACGCACAGCACACGCGCCCCACTGCGCTCGAGCAGGAACTCGAGCTCCTCGGCGGTGCTGTGCCGGCCCACGTGCGCGCAGGTGATCCCGAGCCGGAAGAGCGCGAACCAGGTGACCGCGTACTCGATGCGGTTCTCCATCATGATCGCGACCGGGACCTTGCGGGAGGCGCCGAGGTGATCGCGGAGCGTCGCGGCGATGGCGTCGATCTCGGCGTCCATCTGGGCATAGGTGAGGTCGCGGTGCGCATCGACGATCGCGGTCCGCGAGGGGAACGCGGCGGCGTGGATCGAGTGCAGCGATCGCACGCCGAGGCCCCGGGCCAGCGCGACCTTGGCGACGTCCACGGGGTGCTCCCCGGTGGCCCCGAAGAGGCCCGCGTCGTGGCCCGTCACGACGAAGCGACGCGCGATGCGGTGGGGTGGGTCGACGAGGATCCTTCGCAGGGCGGGGACGCGCGCGAAGAGGCGATCACGGAGGGCCACGGCGCCGATGGTACACGGGCGCCGACACGTCCCCGCCGTGGGCCCCGGCGGCCCGGCGGCGGAGGGTCTCGGGCGGCCTGGCGGGCGATCGGCAAACCGCCCCCGCGCCGCCGCGGGAGGTGCTGCCGGCGAAATCCGTCACTGGCGCCTTGGCGAGCGCGCGACCACCCCGTAGCTTGAGAGACATGGTGTACCGAATCGTGGCGGTCGTCGGGTCCGGCCTCGCGCTCACGCTGGGCGCCGCGACGCCGGCCTCGGCCGCCGACACCGCGCCGCTCAACGCGGGCGTCGAGACGCCGCGACGGCTGCAGCACACGCTCGAGGTGCAGGGGGTCGCGGCGACGCAGCTGCTCCCGCACACGCACTTCGGCGGCGAGGCTGCGTATGTGCTCGGCACCGAGACCTTCAGCGCACGCTTCGGTGGCCAGGTCCTCGGCGGCCGCGCCTTCGAGCTCGGCGACGGTAAGATCGGCAACGTGCTGTCGGTGTTCACGCTCGATGGTTGCGGGTCGCGTCAGGTGTTCCGCCACCGCGTACGCATGTGCGTCGGCGGGCAGGGCGGCGCGATGGTCCACCAGTGGCACGACTACGATCGACCGGGTCGCAAGGCCACGCCGTGGGTGGCGGGCGTGCTGCGCGGCGACTACCGCTACTCGGTGACCGAGCGCCTCGGCCTCATGTTCGGCGTCGGGGTCACGCTGCCCGTCGTCGGCCCCGAGTTCCGCGCGACCTCGGCCAACGGCCGCGTGTCACCGCTCGTGTTCCCCGGCCCCGTGACGGGCATGTTGACCTTCGGCGCGACGTTCCGCGTGCGCTGACGCTGGTACGGCGCGGGCATGTACAATGCCCGCGCGATGCGTCCCCCAACCCACGAGTTGCTCGACCCCGAGCTGTGCGGCGTCCCCGTCGAGTGCTCCGAAGGCCGCGCGGAGGTCGAGTTCGTCGCGACCGCGCGCATGCGGGCGGACGCCACCGACCTCGTCCACGGCGGCTTCGTCTTCGGCCTCGCCGATCACGCCGCGATGCTCGCCGTCGGCGCGCCGACGGTGGTCCTCGCCGGGGCCGAGCTGAAGTTCCTCGCGCCGGTCGTCGTCGGCGACCGCGTCCGCGCCACCGCGACGACGGCCGAGACGAGCGGGAAGAAGCACCTCGTCGACGTCGTGGTCCGCCGCGATGACACCGTGGTGATGGAGGCGCGCCTCACCTGCGTCGTGCCGACGCGGCACGTGCTCGAGGGGGGTCGCGATGCACGGCGGTGATCTCATCGCGCAGGTGCTCGAGCGCCAGGGCGTGAAGTTCCTGTTCACGCTGTGTGGCGGGCACATCTCCCCGATCCTCACGGGGGCCAAGGCCCTGGGCATCCGCGTGGTGGACGTGCGCCACGAGGCGACCGCGGTGTTCGCCGCGGACGCGGTCGCGCGGATCTCCGGCGTGCCCGGGGTCGCGGCCGTGACCGCGGGTCCCGGTGTGACCAACACGATCACCGCGATCAAGAACGCCCAGCTCGCGCAGTCGCCGGTCGTGCTGCTCGGCGGCGCGACGGCGACGATCCTCCGCGGTCGCGGCGCGCTCCAGGACATCGACCAGATGGCCCTGTTCGCGCCCCACGTGAAGCTGTGCGAGAGCGTCGGCCGGGTGAAGGACCTCGTCACCACGCTCGAGCGCGCCTTCGACGTCGCGCAGAGCGGCGTGCCCGGCCCCGTGTTCGTCGAGTGTCCGGTCGATCTGCTCTACGACGAGGCGACCGTGCGCGAGATGATCGGCGCGAAGGCGGCGTCCGACGTGAAGAGCCTGCCGGACATGGCCGTGCAGCTGTACCTGCGCGCCCACATGGCGCGGGTGTTCGCGGGCAGCAAGCGCGCGCGCCCGAGCCCACGGCGCGCGCCCGAGATCCCCACCGCCTTCCCCCACGCGATCACGCGGGCGGCCAAGCTCCTGCTCGGCGCCGAGCGTCCGCTCGTGTTGGTTGGCTCCCAGGCGACCGTGCGCGGCAGCGAGTCCATGCGTCGCCTCCGCGAGGCCGTCGAGCGCATCGGCGCGCCGGTGTACCTCTCGGGGATGGCCCGCGGGCTGCTCGGGGCCAAGCACCCGCTGCTGTACCGGCACAAGCGGACCCAGGCGCTGCGCGACGCCGACGTCGTCGTGCTCGCCGGCGTGCCGTGCGACTTCCGACTCAACTACGGGCTGCAGATCGGCCGCAAGACCAAGATCATCGCCATCAACCGCAGCGACGAGGACGCGCGCAAGAACCGACGGCCGACGCAGGCGATCATCGCCGACGTGTGCGAGACGCTGCAGTCGCTCGCCCGCGAGATGGATGCCGGCCGCGATCGACTGTCGCCGTGGAAGGATCGGCTGCGCACCCGCGATGCCGAGCGCGAGGACGAGATCGCCCAGCAGGCCGCGACCGACGTGCCGCTCGTGCACCCGCTGCGGGTGTGCCAGGGCATCGACGCCGCGCTGGCCGACGACAGCGTCCTGGTCGCCGACGGCGGCGACTTCGTCGCGACGGCCTCGTACGTCACCGCGCCACGGGGGCCGCTCTCGTGGCTCGATCCCGGTGTGTTCGGCACGCTCGGCGTCGGCGCGGGCTTCTCGATCGGCGCCAAGCTCGTCCGCCCCGACGCCGAGGTCTGGCTGCTGTGGGGCGACGGTTCGGCGGGCTACGGCATCGCCGAGTTCGACACGTTCGTGCGCCACGGCCTCGGCGTCATCGCGATCGTCGGCAACGACGCGAGCTGGGCCCAGATCGCCCGCGATCAGGTCCACCTCCTCGGCGACGAGGTCGGCACCGTGCTGCGCCGCACCGACTACGATCGCGTCGCCGAGGGCCTGGGCGCTGCGGGCCTGCGCCTCGACGACCCGAGCAAGATCGGCGAGGTGCTCGCGCAGGCCAAGGCGCTCGCGGCCAAGGGCACCGCGGTCCTCGTCAACGTGCACCTGTCCGCGAGCGAGTTCCGCAAGGGCTCGATCTCGATGTAGCGGCGGGGGCCTCGTCCTTGAAAATCTGATAGTCGACTAGTAGATTTTCAAGGATGCAGATTCCTCGCTCGGGCCTCGTGACCGCGCTGCAACGGCTCCTGCGCGCCTCCCCCGTCGTGGCGCTGCTCGGCCCGCGGCAGGCGGGGAAGACCACGCTCGCCCGACAGCTCCTCGACGAGCGCCCGGGGGACCGTTTCGACCTCGAAGACCCGCGCGACGCCCAGCGCCTGTCCCAGCCGATGACCGCACTCGAGCATCTGCGTGGCTTGGTCGTGATCGACGAGGTGCAACGCGCACCGGACTTGTTCCCCGTGCTGCGGGTCCTCGCCGACCGACGCCCGCTCCGCGCTCGGTTCCTGTTGCTGGGCAGCGCGTCACCCGAACTGTTGCGCCAGTCCTCGGAGTCACTTGCCGGCCGCATCCGGTTCCTCGAACTCGGCGGATTGAGCTTGGCCGAGGTCGGTCCGGCAAACCTGCGTCGACGCCTCGTTCGAGGAGGCTTCCCGCCATCCTATCTCGCGCGCACGGATCGGGACAGCTTCGGGTGGCGCGAGGACTTCGTGCGCACGTTCATCGAGCGCGACCTCGTCGCGCTCGCGGGCCGAGTTCGCTCCCCCGCGCATGTCCGGCGGCTGTGGACGATGCTCGCGCATCGCCAGTCACAGGTATGGAATGGCGCCGCGCTGGCGAGCGCGCTGGGCGAGAGCTATCCCACCGTGAAGAGCCACCTCGAACTCCTGTGCGGCGCGCTGATGGTCCGTCAGCTCCCCCCATACCTCCCCAACGCCGAGAAGCGACTCGTGAAGTCGCCCAAGGTCTTCGTGCGCGACTGCGGGCTCGTCCACGCGCTCCTCGGCATTCGTGATTTCCGGGAGCTGGAGGGCCACCCGGTACTCGGCGCGTCATGGGAGGGGTTCGTCTTGGAGGAGCTGATCCAGCGCGTCGGCGACCGTCACCTCGCGTTCTGGTCGACCCACGCAGGTGCCGAGCTCGACTTCGTCCTGTCCCAGGGACGGGGCCCGATCGGCTTCGAGGTGAAGTGGAGCGACGCGCCGAAGATGACGAAGTCGATGCACGTCGCCAAGTCCGACCTCGGGCTGAGACGATTGTTCGTCGTCTACCCCGGGCCGACACGCTACGTCATCGCCGATGGCGTCGAGGCCCTGCCGATCTCCGACCTCGACGACGTACTCTGAGTTGCGGATGAACGCGACGCGTTCACCCGCGACCAAGGCAAGGAACGAAGCGACGGGCCCGATGGAGGGAAGGCAAGGGCCGTCCGTTCCCATTTGCTTGGGAGTGGCCCTCACACCAGTCGCGCGAGCGAGGCCACCAGCGCGACCGCGGCCGCGAGGCCGATCGGCGTGAGCGTCAGGACCATCCCGAGCACGCGCAGCCGCATGATGTGGGGCGTCTGCGACAGGCCGTAGGCGTGGGCGTAGCGGCCCACGAGCAGCGGAGCCCCGAGCGCGTGCAGCAACCACGGCGACACGCCGAGCTGCTCGTTCAGCCCGAGCAGGATCAGCGCGAAGGGTACGGTCTCGATGAAGTTGGCGTGCACCCGCATGCGACGCAGCAGCTCGGGATCGTCACCGTCGCCGATCTCGACCCGCTGGACGCGGCGGTGGCGGATGACCCGCGCCGCGAGCACGAGCATCAGCGGCGTGAGGAGGGCGGCGTACAGGGCGGTCGTCGGCATCGGCGGGGAGGAGGCTAGCACCTCGCGGCAGGCCGACCACCGACTCAACCGCGGCGGGCGACCTCGGCGTGGGCCGCGAGGAACGTCCGCTCGTCGGCGTCGGCGATCGCCTCCGACCAGGTGTTGATCGCGGTGAACACCGCCGAGGCCAGGAGATGCGCGCACAGCCGCGGCGTTGGATCGGCGGCGAGCGCCGCGACGGCGACGGGGTGGATACGGTTGAGCACGACGTGGTCACCGCCCACCTTCGCGAGGACGAACTCGTCGAGCGGGTGGATCTCGAGGCGGTCGAGCCGGGGGTCGCCCGCCCACGTCGCGTCGACCGAGCGGATCGCCCGGAGGACCGCGAGGACGTCTCGGATCACGCGCTCGATGGGGGAGACGTCCGGAGCCGGAGCGTCGGACGCGGGGGCGATCGGTGCGGGCTCCGGGATGGGCGCGACGTCGTCGGTCTCCGCGGCATCCGGCGGCGGCGGATCCGACGGGACGCGCAGCTCCACCGCGGGCGCCTGCGGCTCCGGTCGCGGCGTGGCGCGGGCCGGCTCCGCTGCGCGTTCGTGCGGCGCAGCGCTCGACGGCGCCGGGACCTCGGCCCGCGGCGCCTCGGGGATCGGGGGCGCGGCGACGACCGGGGCCACCGCGTGGAGTGGAGGACGGGCCTCGAGCGCACGCCCGTCGAGCACGCCGCGGAGCAGCGCGCGATCCCACCAGCCCCACGACTCGCGCGGCACCTCGTCGGGGGGCAGCGCCAGCAGCCGGCCGAGGGCATGGCCGCGGAACAGTGGACGCGCCAACAGTGCGCCGGCATGGCGCTCGCAGGCCGCGGTCAGTCCCGCGACGATCCGGTCCGTCGGACGATCGCCGCGGGCGACCGCGCACGCGGCCGCCGTCAGCACACGGCGATGGGGCTCGCTCGCGTCGTCGCGCGCGAGGGCCTCGCCGAGGAGCCGCGCGAGCGCCTCGACCACCGCGGCGATCACCCGCGCTCGCGCGGCGTCGTCGGCCAAGCCCGACCAGTCCGCGTTGGGTGCCAGATCCTCGGCGGCGATCACCGCGTCGATGCCCGCGATGGGCGAGGGCCAGCGCAGCTCGGCGAGCTGCCGACGCTCGCGCAGCACGACGATCCGCGCGGGCTCGCGGGGATCCTCGACGCCCGCGCGGACACCCAGCGAGCACCGCACGCCCGCGTGCTCGACGTCGACGGGCCCGAGCGCGAGCCTGGGTCGCCGCGCGCTCCAGATCTGCGGGCGAGCGAGGAATCGCTCGCGTGCGAGCCGAGCGGCGTCGTCGCGGGCGCCCGCGTCCAGCCGCGCGGCGCCGAGCAGATGACCGAGCAGCGCCCACGTCGTCGCGTCGGCGACGACCGCCCGCGCCGCGAGGTCCTCGAGGCGGGCATCGTCCCGTACGATCCGACACTCGCGATCGGCGGCGAGCTGCGCCAGCGACAGCCGCTCGCCGGCGTCGGTGGTCGAGCCATGGCGCTCTCGGGTGTCGAGCAGCGGCAGCGCGAACAGAGGATGTGCCGCGCCGTCCTCGAGCCGCGGCGGCCGCTTGCGAGCGCTGCCGCCCTCGAGCGCGGCCGCGGTCGCGGCGTCGAGGCCCAGCGCGCCCCGGAGCAGGGAATCCAGCGCCCCGGTGCCCCACGCGTGGAGGTGCGCCACGAGGGGCACGCGCAGGCGCGTCAGGTGATCGCGACGGCACACCTCGTCGTCGAGCAGCTGCTGGGCGAGGCGCGCGATGAAGTCATCGATGGCGAGGCCGAGGACGTCGACGGCGCGCGCCAGCGCCGGATCGATCACCGGCGCGTCCGAGCGCGCGTTCGGGGTCAGCGCGGCGCCGACGATGGCGACCAGCGGGAGCGGCAACGCCGGCGTCACCTCGCACAGCAGATAACCACCGCTGACCCAGCGCAGGCTCGCCGTCGCGGCCGGGCGCAGCGGGAGCCCGAGCACGACCCGGACGCCGGCGTGCTCGACCTCGTGCCGGAGCACCCAACCATCGTCGGCCAGCGCGACGGGGTGCGGGCGGGTCCGGGCGGCGAGGCGCTCGCGCTCGCGCTCCTGCGCGCGCAGCAGCTCGGCGCTGCACTCGATCGCGCGCGGCTGCACCGCGCACAGCCGTGGCACCTCGCCGCGCGACACGAGCAGCACGTCGGCGTGCGTCGCCGGCACCGGCGCCTCGGCGGGCAGCCCGGCCACGTACGCGACGCGCTCGAGCTCGGCGAGCGCCAACGTCGAGATCGATCGACCATCCAGGCAGCGCCACAGCGGCAGCTCGGCCACGGCGCGCAGGTCCGCGTCCTCGAGCGCGCGGTCGATCACGCCGTGAGCCGCGAGCCGGGCCCGCATGACCGCCGCGAGCCAAGCGGGGAGCTGCGCCGCGGTCGGGCTGCACGCGACCGCCCGAAGCGCGCGATCGGATCCGCGACGCACGGCCGTGAGCAGCGCGTGCCATTGCTCGTCCTGTACCGGCTCGTTGCGGCTCACGTCGGTCCGCAGGGCGGCGCCTTCGACGACCGCGACGAGCCCCTGCGGCAGCCCCTCGAGCGTCCTGCGCGCGAGCACCACGCCGTGCTGCAGCACGACGAGTTCGTTGGGCGCGCCCGACGGCGCGTAGCCGCAGCGCCCCGACCACGGCGGCTCGAGCTCCACGGTCCCCCAGGCCTCGAGCGCTGCGATCCCGCCGGAGATCGCCACGCCGTCGAGCAGGACGCGCGCGGCGGCGAACTGGCACCCCGCGCGCAAGAGCTCGCGCTCGGGGCGGACCGCCTCGATCCCGAGGATCCGGTCGAGCACCGCGACGCGGGGTCGATCGTCCTGGCGCACCGACGTGCCGCGGCGGGGCCGAGCGAGCGCCGTGATGACGTCCTCGCGCCCGGCCTCGAGCTCCAGCGCCCGCCCCGACGCACCGTCTCCGGACTCGATGCGGAGCCCTCGCGAGAGGGCCATCGCAGCGTTGCACGCCAACGCGAGCTCGCGTCGCGACCGCGCCAGCGGATCCTCGGCGGTGGCGAACATGCTGGCGTACAGCTCCTCGAAGTCGGCGGCCTCCAGCGGCGCGCCGTCGAACGAGATCGTCATCCCGGCGGAGTCGATCGCGATGGCGACCCCGCTCGCACCGCGCATGATCGCCGCGCGCACGAGCAGCAGCACCCAGCGCCGCGGATCGGCGAGCTGGAACTCGCGCATCTTTTCCCGGGCCCGCGCGCGGTCGAGCGTGAAGCCCAGCCGACACGTCAGGGGCGCCTCGCCCCGCAGTCGGGTGAGCACGTCGTCGACGTCAGCCATCCGACACCCCGCGGCGCGCCAGGGCGAGCTCCCACGCGACGGCGCTCAGGCGTCCGTCCTGCGCCGGGTCGAGGCTCGCGCCCAGCCAGAACGCCTTCACCAACAGGTAGGCCGCGAGCTCCGGCTCGCGTTGCGACAGCGCGACGAGACCCGGGACGAGGCGATGCGCGCCGTTGATGACCAACCACCGACGGCGCCCCAGCCACGACGTGCCCACGACCGCGGCGCCGGGCCGCGGGGTCGGGGTGCCCTGCCCGAGCTGCGTGATCGCGACGGCCGTGTCGGCGTCGTCGCCGTGCATCCGCCCGAGGACGACGCCGTGCAGGCGCCCGCCGAGGCCGGCGAGGAGCCGCGCCACGCCGTCGAGCAGCGCCGACGTGGCCGCGGGATCCGACGGTCCGTCGTCGGGGACAGCGAGGCACCACCGCCGCTCGGCGTGGTCGATCTCGACCTGCGCGCGCACGAGCGCGGACAACAGCGCGAGCACGCCAGCACCGTGGACCAGCACGACCGTCCGGCCCTGGGCCTCGAGCGCGTCGGACAGCGCGCTGCGCTCCTCGACGACGAGCAGCTCGCTGCTGCGGTGCCGTCGGCCGATCGCGCGCATCGACAGCCGTCGCCCCGACGGCGCCAGGAACAGCGGGACCCGGCGCACGCTCGAACGCAGGCCGTGGCGCACGTGGCACAGGACCGCGCCCGCGAGGTAGTCCAGCGACGCGGTCGGCTCGCCGCGCGCGAGCTCGTCGGCGAGCATCGTCACCGCCCGCGCGGCGAGCTGTTCGGCCACCGCCCGGCGCACCGCGTCGATCGCCCGGCGCCACCCCGTGTTCTCGATCACCCGGTCCCGCGTCAGCGTGTGCTCGAGCCCCGGCGACTTGACCTTGAACGCGAAGCCCTCGAGCTGACCGCCCGTGCCCTCGTGCAGGGTGAGACCGGCGTTGTAGTAGCCGAAGCGGGCGACGCCATCCTGCGGGTGACCGACCGCGATCTCGAGGTCGGCCGCGGCCACGGCGACCTGGCACGGGGCGTCCTCGATCTCGAACGGCGCGTTGATCCGCTCGCCGTCGACCCGCAGCTCGACGCCCACATGGCGGCACCAGTGGCGCACCACCGCGCGCACGCGGATCCGCAGGTCGTCGAACTCGGCGCGGGTCATCGCCTTGATCACCCGCACGCGCGTGCCCTCGAGCGCCGCGTCGAGCCGACGCAGGTCGCACGTGTGGTCGCGGCCGAACAGCAGCCGCCAGCGCTCGCCCTCCCGCGCCGTGTCCACGCAAACCGCGTCCGGGTCGAGGGCGAACACCGAGACGAAGCCGATGCCGAACTTGCCGATCTTGGTGCGGTCGCCGTCCTTCGACGACGCGAACAGGCGGATCAGCTTCTGCTCGACGATCTCGCGGGTCATCCCGCAGCCCCAGTCGGCGACGCCGATCGTGGCGACCCCGGCGTCGCCGCCGTCGCGCCCGGCCTCGAACTCGCAGGTGACCGAGATCTCCTGCGTGCCGGCGTCGATGGCGTTCTGGACCAGCTCGCGCAGGAACGCGTAGCGATCGGAGAACTGATGGATGAGCCCGGCGAGCGCCCCCTCGACGGCGATGGGCCGCTGCACCGGATCCACGGCCTTCGATCGTAGCGCCACCGCCAGGACGCGTCCACGGCCTCGGGCTGGGCGTCGCGCCCCTGGGCCTGCTAGCGTGTCGTGCCGACCGCCCCGAGCACGACCCCGCGATGGCCCGCGCCCGAAGCTTCGATCTCGATGCCGCCACCGATGCCGCGGTGGAGCTGTTCTGGCGCCAGGGCTTCGCCGCGACGACGACGCGACAGCTGTGCGACGCGACCGGCCTGCAGCCGGGCAGCTTCTACGCCGCGTTCGGCAGCAAGCAGGCCTGCTTCCGCGCGGCGCTCGACCGCTACCTCGCGACCCAACGCCTGCCCAGGACACCCTCGCCCGAGGCCGTCCGCGCGTGGCTGCGGGCGATCACCCTGCCCGCGCGACGCCACCGCGGGTGCCTGCTGGTGAACACCGCGGTCGAGGGTCCGAACCTCGACGCCGCGACCCGCCGCTTCGTCGCCCAGCGGCTCGCCGCGATGGAGTCCTTCTTCGCCCGCTGCCTCGGCGACGGCCCCGACGCCGCCGCGGGGGCGACCCAGCTCGCCAGCGCCGTGGTGTCGATCCACGTGCTCGCCCGCGCCGGCGTGGCCCGCCCGCAGCTCCGGGCCCTGGCCGACGGGGCGCTTTCGCGGGTCGGCCTGGCGCGGCTTGACGATTCTTGAGCGATCGCTCAAGAATCGACCCCATGGTCGCAACGACGCTGACGGTGCTGGTCGCGGTCCTCCACGTGGTCTTCATGGTGGTCGAGACCTTCCTGTGGACGAGCCCGGGCGTGCGCCGGCGCTTCGGTCAGTCGGCGGAGCAGGCCGAGGCCACGCGCGTGCTCGCGGCGAACCAGGGCGTCTACAACGGCGCGCTCGCGGCCGCGCTGCTGTTGGCGCTGTACTCCGACAACGCCGGCGCGGTGCAGATCCTGCTGGCGTTCGTCGTGGTCGTCGGCCTGTACGGGGGCGCGACGGCGAAGCGCAGCATCCTCGTGATCCAGGCGCTGCCCGCAGGTTTGGCGCTCGGCTTCGCCATGCTGGGCGCGTAGCTCGCGTGCTCACGGGCCGGTCGGGGCCGCACGCTGGGCGCCCACGTCACGGCGAAACCACCCCGTTGCGGTGCCGTCCCCCCGAATCCGCAGCACGGAGGCCCGCGCCGCGGTGGAACGCCGCGTGCAGAGTCCGGCCGCGTGGATCCTCCTCGAAGGCTCGATCGCGTCGCGCCCCGCCGAACCGCGGCGCTCGCGGTCGGGATCGCGTGGCTCGGCGCCGCCGCGGCGTGCTTCCACGAGGATGACGCGGTCCCGCGCGACGACCTCGACTCGAGCAGCGCCGCACTTCCGCTCGACGGCTCCGACGGCGGCGACACGACCGTGACCGTGGAGCCGCCCGTCTCCGATTCCGGCGGGCAGACCTCCGCCGACGCCTCTGACTCCACCGCCGCGACCGGTGGCTGCAGCCTCGACGTCGAGTGCGACGACGACAACCCCTGCACGGTCGATCTCTGCGAGGCCTACGACTGTCGCCGCATCCGGCTCGACGGTCTGCTCGCGATGAATCAAGTGCGCGGCGACTGCCGCGTGGTCGCGTGCGACCAGGGCGAGCCGCGGGAGACCGCCGACCCCACCGACATCCCCGACGACGACAACGACTGCACGCAGGACGACTGCCACGGCGACGTCGCCGTCCACGAGCCGACGCCCCCCGGGGTCCCGTGCGCCGACGGTGTCGTGTGTGACGGCAGCGGTGGCTGTGACGAGTGCGCGAGCCCAGACACCTGCGATCGATTGCCGGTCGACGACGACTGCCAGGTCCGAACCTGCATCGCCGGCGCGTGCGGGCAGAGCTTCGCGCTGGCCGGCACCGCGGTGAACCCAACGCTGCAGACCCCGGGCGACTGCCAGCGCGTCGTGTGCGATGGCGCCGGCGGGACGACCCACGTGGCCGTCGACGATCCGATCGTCGACGGCCTCGAGTGCACGGACGACGCGTGCACCGACGGCAACGCCGACAACCCGCCGTGGCCGGCGGGCACGACGTGCGCCGCGGGCGAGTGCAACGCGCTCGGGCAGTGCGTCGGGTGCAGCGACGCCGGCGACTGCGGGACCCCGGCGCAATGTCAGACGCCCACCTGCGATGCCCAGGGCCTCTGCGGCGTGATCGACGTCGCCGCCGGCACGCCGCTGCCGGGCGGCGCGCAGACGGACGGCAACTGCCAGGAGCTGCGGTGCGACGGCGATGGGGCCGCGGTGGCGATCCCTGACGACGACGATCTGCCGGCGGACGCGGGCGCCTGCACCGACGACGTCTGCAACGGCGGACTGCCGCAGCACCCGGACGAGCCCCCGGGCACGCCGTGCAACGTCGGCGGCGGCACGCGCTGCGACGGCACCGGTGCGTGCGTCGTGTGCCTCGTCGCGGCCGACTGCCCGACGCCCGCCCTTTGCGACGTCGCGCTCTGTGAGGACGGGACCTGCAGCACGGGTCCCGCGCCCGCCGCGACGAGCTGCTCCGACGGCTTGTTCTGCACGGCGAACGACGCGTGCGACGGTGCGGGTGCGTGCGTGGGCACTGGCGATCCATGCCCGGGCGCCGACGCGGACGCCGACTGCAGCGAGCGCTGCAACGAACTCGGCGACGACTGCGACGCCGCGGACCCCGACGACAGCGGGTGCGACGACGGCCTCCCGTGCACCGACGGCGACCGATGCACGTCGGGCGTCTGCGTCGGCGGCACCGTGGACTGCCACGGCCCCAGCGATTGCCGCGACGGCTGCCTGGCGTGCTGCGACGACTGACGCGACGGAGATCCATGGAACTGCAGCACTCCAGCCCCCGGTCGCGGGGCCGCACCGCCCGTGGGTCCGCGCTGCTCTGCGTCGTGATCGCGGTCGCGACGCTCGAGCCCTCGGTCGCCGCGGCGGCACCCAGCGCGGACGGGGTCGCGCGACTGCACGACGTGGAGCGGGCGCGCGTCGAGCTCGCGCTCGGCCAACGGCGCTACGACGAGGGTCGGTACGAACAGGCGCTGCCGGCCTTCGAGGCGGCGTACGCGGCCTACCCCGTCGCGGAGCTCCAGTTCAACGTGGCGCTCTGCCATGAGCGACTCGGCCACACCGTCGCGGCCATCGACGCGTTCGAGGCCTACCTTGCCGACGCGATCGACTCGACGGATCGCGCCGATGTCGAGGCCCGGCTCGCGGTGCTGCGCGCCGCGCTGCCGGCCCCGTCCGCGCCCGCGGTCGTGCCGAGCACGCCGGCGGCGACGCGCGCCCCCGCGGACCTCATCGATCCGTTCCGCCTCGGCCGGCCTGCGCCGCCGACTCCACGCCCCACGGGGAACGGCCGACGCATGACCGTCGCGGGGACCAGCGTGCTCTCCCTCGGCGTCGCGATCGGTGTCGCCGGCGGCGTCGGCTTCGGTGTAACCGCCGCGCGAGGCGGCGGCGCGCTCGATCCCAAGGGCGCGCTCGTCGGCGAGCTGACGTCGATCGGCCTCGGCGCGGCGATGCTCGCGACCGGGGTTGGTCTGCTCGTCGTCGGCCGGCGTCGCCATCGAGCCGCGCGGGCGCTCGCGTGGGTGACCGGCACGCGCGCCGGCATCCAGATCACGGGGCGGTTCTGATGCCGGGCGCGCCCTCGCCTCGTCCACGCGCGCGGCCACGCGGAGAGGATGCACGATGGACGGCGAAGCCCCCACGGTAGTCGAGCCCGAGGACGGCCCGAACCCGACGATCCTCGGGCTCCCGCTGCCTCGACCGACGCCACCGCCGGCCGCCGACGATCGCGTGCCCCGCAACCTCGAGGGCACCGAGCTCCTCGCGCGGTACGAGGTCGAGGGCGTGATCGGTCACGGCGGCATGGCGACGGTCTATCGCGGTCGCCACACCGGGATCCAGAAGGCGGTCGCGATCAAGGTCCTCGACGCGGCGCTCGAGAGCACCGCCGACGCCGCCGATCGCTTCCTGCAGGAGGCGCGCGTCACATCGCTCGTGGTCCACGAGAACGTCGTCGAGGTCACCGACTTCGGCGTCACGGCCGACGGCGTGGTGTTCAGCGTGATGGAGCTGCTCCACGGCGAGACGCTCGCGGACGTCCTCGAGTCGAGCGGACCGCTCCCGCTGGCGCGCGTCGTGGCGATCATGCGGCAGGTGTGCAGCGCGCTGCAGGCCGCGCACGGTCACGGCATCATCCACCGCGATCTCAAGCCGGCGAACTGCTTCCTCACCCCGCGCGACAGCAACCCGGACTTCGTGAAGCTGCTCGACTTCGGCATCGCGCTGCTCGCCGACGACGGCGACGCGCGGCGGCGTCAGGAGGCGCCCCGTTCGCGGCGGACCCAGGTCGGCTGGATCATCGGCACGCCCGACTACATGGCGCCCGAGCAGGCGCGCGCCGAGCCGTGCGATCATCGCATCGACGTGTACGCGGCCGGCGGCCTGTACTTCGAGCTGCTCACGGGGCGCGTGCCGTTCGTCGGCAACAGCGCCGCCGAGCTCTTCGCGGCGCACCTCTACCAAGCGGCCCCGGACCCTGGGCTCCTCGTGCCCTCGCTGTGTCCGGAGGCGCGCCAGATCGTGCACATCGCGATGGCCAAGGATCCCGGGGACCGCTACCCCTCGATGACGGCGATGTCGCAGGCGCTCGCCGAGGCCCTCGTCGCGCAGGAGCGGCTCGTCGGTGCGGCGGACCGCGGTCGGTGGCGCAACGTCGCGATCGCGGGCACGTGCGCCGCGGCGTTGGGCCTCGGCTATGCCTCGCTGCGGTGGTTCGAGCCGCCGACGACCGCGGCGATCGGGTTCAGCCACGGGCTCTCGGACGCCGCGGGTGCCCTCGAGATCGAGACGCCCCCGGCCGCGCCGATCACCGCGCGCGTGCCGATCATCAGACCGTCGCCACCGCCGCCGCCGGTGGTCGAGCCGCCGCGCCCGGCGGGGCGAGCCTCGCTCGCCCGCGACGCTCGGCCCCGTCCACGACCGCCGAAGGTCACGGCAAAGGCGGAGGCAAAGGCGAAGCCGCCGAACGTGCCGCCGACGATGCCGACCCCGGCCGCGGACGCGCGACCGAAGGCCAGCGAGGTCAAGAACCCGTTCGCGCAGCCGGTCGGTCCCGGCTGACGCGGCCGGCGCTCCCAGCTCAGCCCGGGGTCAGCTCGGCGGTGCAGTCCGCCGCGCTACGCGGGACGATCGCGCCCATGCGGATGTAGTCGAACTCGCTGGTGACGTCGTGGGGCGCGCCCCATGAGTTCATCATGACCCCGACCTGGACGGCCTCCGGCAGGCTCGGGAACTCGAACACCAGCGGGATCGATCCGCCCGCAGCCGGGAGGTCGAGCTCGGGATTGCGGATCGGATCGTAGAGGTCGTTGACCTCCGTCGTCGCCACGCCGCCTGGCGTCACGACTTGGTTGTCGAAGCGCTCCGCCTCCCACGCGCCGAGCACCTCGTCCCAGTGATAGAACCGGAACTCGGCCCCGAGCCGGCACACGAGCAGGTGCTCGGCGTTCGCGGCCTGGGCGTTCAAGAAGTAGTTCGAGCCGCTCGCGACGGTCTTCTTGAGCTCGCGCCCGTACGCCGACGACTGCCGACCGACGTTGAAGGTCATCCAGTTCTCGGCGCCGGGCGCCGCGAGCACGTCGCGGATGAGCAGCCCTCCGCTGTTGAAGATGCCGCTGGGCTCGGCGTCGCCGCCCTGCGGCGAGGTCGTCGTCAGCGAGGTCATGATCGCGAAGTTGCCCGCGACCTCCTTCACCAGCGCCGCGCCGTGGTGGTCGAAGTACCACGAGTTGTCGATCGCCGCCGCGCTCGCGGTGATCGACAGCACGCCGAGCGGCGCGCCCTCGATCATCGTTCCGGCCTGCTCCGGGAACAGCCGCTGCCACGGACCGCCCGGCACCAGCAGATCCGCGTCGCCGTCGAACTCGTCGTCGAACGTGTTGGGGGCGTCGGTTCCGCCGGATGCGTCGGACTCGCCCTGGGGCCCCGAGTCGCTCGACGCGTCCGAGCCCACGTCCGGGCCGGGACCCTCGGGGCCGGGCCCGGCGTCGGTGGCCGTGTCGACCCCCGAGCTCGAGGACGACGCGGCGGGGTCGCCCTCGGCGCCGCCGTCCGCGTCGTCGGGTCGATCGAGGAGCGGCGTCGAGTCCGACGACTCGCCGTCATCACACGCGGCGACGACCGCCAGGGCGAGCAGGAGCGCGTCGAGGCGCAGCGGATGCGATCGCCGGGCGGTGGGCGGATCGATGGGGGCAACCAGGCTCGGGTGGTTCACGGTCGAGGGGCTTTCTCGTCGCGTGCGACCAGGCGTTGATCCTGGACGTCGTCGCGAGTGCTCCTCCCGTTAGCAAGCGCAGCGTCAGGGCGAGCCTCGCCGCGGATCGACGCGATTGCGGCGAGTTGGATCGCGTTCGCGCCCCCGCCGTCGGCGGGGGTGTCCCCTCGATCGGCACACACGGGCGGCGGCGCCCGTTCGCCTGCGCTCACCACGGATCGGCGAGCGCCGGATCCGTGAGCACGGCGTCGTCCGTGAGGCTCTCGAAGAACGCCATGAAGTCGGCGCGCTGGCCCTCGTCGAGCTCGAACGTCTTCATGCGGAAGTCGAGGTAGGGCGTCTCGGCCCGGCCGCCCGCACCGTAGAGATCGAGGACGTCATCGAGCGTGGCGACGCTGCCGTCGTGCATGTACGGCGCCGTCAACGCGATGTTGCGCAGGGTCGGTGACTTGAAGCGGCCCATGTCGCTGGCGACGCCGGTGTGCGCGAACAGGCCCTCGTTGCCCGCCGGGTAGCCGCCCTGCCCGTCGACGTTGTAGAGCCCGGTGTTGTGGAACGGCGTCGTCCGCTCGGGCAGCTCCGCGAAGTACGTCGAGTCGGTGAAATCGAAGCTGAAGTGGCAGTACGTGCACTGCCCGGGGAAGTTGAACAGCTCCCAGCCGCGCTTGGCGGCGTCGCTCACCGCGGACTCGTCGCCGTCGAAGAACCACCGATCGAAGGGCGCTCGCCCCGAGATGATCGTGCGCTCGAACGACGCGATCGCCATGACCAGGTGCTCGAGCGTGCGCGGGTCCGCGTCCTCGGGGAACGCGGCCTCGAACAGCGCGTCGTAGGTGGGATCGTCCGCGATGCGCCCCAGCGCGTCGGCGCCGTCGACGAGGCCGAGCTCGACGGGGGAGTCGCCGAACATCGGCCCGAGCGCGTGGGTCTCGAGGTCGAGCAGGCCGGGGTCGGCCCACGCCAGGCTCGCGGCGTACGCGACGTTGACCAGGCTCATCGAGCCGCGCGGGTGCAGCTGGCCGGTGACGCCCTCGGCCCGCGGCAGGCCGTCGGTGAACGCGAGCTCCTGACGATGACAGGTCGCGCACGAATACGTGCCGTCGACCGAGAGGCGCGTGTCGTAGAACAGGTGACGGCCGAGCTCGACCTTCGCCGCGGACATCGGGTTGTCCGCGGGCACCCACGGCTCGGGGAAGCCGGGCGGCAGATCCCACACCCATGGCTCGGGCGGCGGCGGCTCGACGGGCGACCCGCTCGAGCTCGACCCGGGCCCCGTCGCCTCGGTGTCGCGATCGGGCGCGCCGCTCGACCCATCCGTGTCGACGTCGCCCTGCGCGCCACCCGTGTCGACGCCGCTGGCGGTCGAGCCGTCCGAGCCGCCGTCGCCGACCGTGGATTCGCCTCCGTCGGTCGCGCAGCCCACGGCGATCGCGAGGGCGACCCCCAGCGTTGTCCGCCTCGGTGTCATTCGGGGATCGTCACCGGAATCTGCAGCACGTTGTTGTCGAACGACGCCTCGGCGATCACCTCGTCGGGGTTGATGTGCAGCTCGAGTGTGTAGTCGCCCGCCGGCACGTCCGTGATGTCGACCCACTGGCAGTCGAGGCCCGAGTCGTAGATGTCGGCCCAGCCGACGCTGATGCCCATGTCCTCGCCGAAGCCGTACTGCGGCGGGCCGGCGTCGTCCGTCCACGGCGCCAGGTCGATCAACGCGAACGCCGACTTGTGGCCGGTGCCGACCTCGGCGCCATCTCCATCGAGGAGCCGGTAGCGGGCGTAGTTGGCGAACAACCACGTCCCCGAGCACTCGCTCAGCTCGAAGCGCTCGGGGTTGTCGGTGGGGTTGCCGACGAAGAAGTCGGCGTCGCCCAGATTTGGCGTGATGGTGTCGAAGCGCAGCAGCCGACGCTGCCCGATGCCGCCGAGGCAGCCGTCGAGGACGGGGCAGCTCTCGGCGTCGAAGTTGCGGTTCTGGATGACGACGCTCTCGGCGGTCTGCTCCACCACGACCGACATGTCGAGGTCGGCGATCGCCTCGACGCCGCCCGTGCTGCTGCTGCCTCCGTCGCTGCTGCTCTCGTCGGCGCCCGTGCTGCTCGAGTCCGCGGCCGCGGTCGACGACGACTCGCTGCTCTCCTCGGCGGCCGCCGTCGTGTCCGTGGTCGGATCGACCTCGGTGGCCGTGCCGGGCTCGGTCGTGCCCGTCGTCGCGGGCTCGCCGGTGCTCTCCGCCGGCGTACCGCCCGTGGAGCCCGTGGTCGTGCCGGTGTCGTCCGACCCGGCGTCCGACGGGCAACCGAGCATCGGGAGCAGCAAGGAGAACAGGGGGAGGCAGCGTGTGGATTTCATCGATTCGCCTGGCTTGCCAGCTTTCATGGCGGCCGCCCGGCGAGCCTTCACCGCGCCCGCGGCCCGCCGTCGCCCCAGCCGTGCCGCGGTTGCTGTGAACGCGAACGCGCCGACGCCCGGTGTTAGCGTCGCGGTCGCCGATGCGACGCAAGGCGTTCTTGAAGCTGATGCCGGGGATCGCCGCGGTGGGGTGCGCGACACAGCCGGCCGGCCGCGAGGGCGCCGCGATGCCGACGGGGCGCCCGCGCGGCCCCGACGACGAGGCGTGGTGGGCCGCGATCGCGGCGCAGTACGAGCCGACCGACTTCGTCAACCTCGAGAACGGCTTCTTCACCCGCCCAGCCCGGCCCGTGACCGACGCGCAGACCCGCCACCGCGACGAGATCAACCGCCGCGGCGCCCACTACATGCGCACCGATCTCGAGGCCCGCATCGAGGGTGTGCGACGCCGACTCGCCGCGTTCGCGGGCACGCCCGCCGAGGAGCTCGCCTTGGTGCGGAACACCACCGAGGCGATGAACATCGTGCTGCAGGGCCTCCCGTGGGCCGAAGGCGACGAGATCGTCCTGTCGAACCAGGACTACGACACGGTGGTGGGGATCCTGCGGACGCTGGTGCGGCGCCGCGGCGTGGTGCTGCGCGAGGCGACGCTCCCCGAGCAGCCGCGCAGCGACGACGAGGTGATCGCGGCGTATCTCGAGCACGTTGGGCCGCGGACCAAGCTCGCGTTGATCACCCAGGTGATCCACCTGACGGGCCACGTGCTGCCGGTGCCGGCGATCGCGGCCGCGCTGCGCGAGCGCGGCGTGACGGTGCTGGTGGATGGCGCCCACGGCTTCGCCCAGCTCCCCGGCGACATCCCGGCGATGGGCGCGGACTTCTTCGCCGCGAGCCTCCACAAGTGGCTCGGCGCGCCGCTCGGGAACGGCCTGTTGTGGATGCGCGCCGCCGAGATCCCGCGGGTCGAGCCGCTGTTCGCCGACGTCGCCCGTCCCAGCCACGACATCCGCCGCTTCGAGCACATCGGCACGCGCCCCGCCCACGACGTCGAGGCGATCGCCGACGCGATCGACGTGCACGAGCACATGGGCGCAGAGGCGAAGCGCGCGCGCCTGCTGTACCTGCGACAGCGGTGGGTGACCGCGGTGTCGTCGCGCGAGCGGGTGCGCCTGCGATCGCCGCTGGACGACGCGCGGGCCTGCGCGATCGCGACGTTCTCCGTCGACGGGCTCACGCCGCGGGCGCTGCAGGCCGCGCTGTGGGAGCGGCACCGGATCTACACCGTCGCGATCGAGCACCCGGTGATCCAGGGGGTGCGCGTGACCGTGCACCCGTCGACCACGGCGGCCGACGTCGATGGGCTCGTCGCGGCGCTCGACGCCGTGTGACTACCGTCGCGCGCGGCGACGTCGGCACGCCGCGAGCGCGAGGACCATCCCCACCGCGCCACCGAGTCCGCCGCGCGGATCGATCGCGCAGCCGGCCGCAATCGCATCGTCGCCGGTCGCGACCGCCCCCTCGAGCTCACCGAAGCGCGCCGCGAGGGTCACGGGCAGCGGACCCGGCCGCACGACGTCGGGGGCGAGCACCTCGGCGCCGTCGGTCGACGACCACTCGAAGTCGACGCCGTACACCGGCTCGCCGTCGAGGTCGTACGCGGTCGCCACGACGACGCCGCGATCGATCTCGGACGCGAACACGTCGACGTCCGCGACGACCTCGGGGGCGACGACACCGACGTCGAGGCGGATCGGCGCGTCCGTCCCGGCGAACAGCGTGAGGTCCTGCGCGCCGACGTCGAGGGAGCGGCCCCGCGACGGCAGCGCCTCGATGCGCAGCCAGTCGCGTCGCTCGCCCAGGAGCTCGGGCACCATCTCGACCGCGAGCCCCTCGCTCGCGACCGGCTCGGGGCCCGCGCCACCGGCCAACCGCGTCGCGCCGTCGAAGTACTGCACGAGGAAGATCGCCGCGCCGCCCTCGACGACCCGCGGCGCCATCGCCTCGGTCGGCACATCGGCGCGATCGAGCAGCACCGGCCCGGCGGCGTGCAGCACCACGCGGCTCGCCGCGCGGACCTCGAGGTCGACGGACGCGAGGACGTCCCCATCCTCGTCCACGAGCGCGACCTCGGCGCGACCCGGACCCACCGCGGTCACCTGGGCGACGGCGCCGTCGCCCTCGAGCGCGAGCACGTCGTCGTCGCTGGAGACGAGCGCGCCGGGCAAGCCTTCCGCGCGCAGCTCGAAGGTCGCGCCCACCACGTAGGGGCCGTGCAGTCCGCCATCGCCGGCGTCGCGGAGGTCGATCGTCTCGTCGATGGAGTCCGAGAACCGGACCTCCGCGTCGCATGCACCGAGCGCCATCAGCACCACCACGCACGCGCGCTCGAACCGAGATCCCGTGGACGCCATCCACGGCTCTCTCGGTGCGCCCGGCGTACCCAGGGGATTCCCCAACGATTCCGAGCGTCGGTCACGCCCGCCATGACGGGCCCGTCGCGCCGTTCCCACCTCGCCACGGCCCGCCTGTCACGGCCCGCACGCACGTCGATGGCAGAACGCCGGAGCTTGGTGGCAAGCTCTCGGCCGATGAGCTCGGCGCACCTCGACCAGTACCGCGCGTTCGCGAAGTACAACAGCCGCTTCAACCGACAGATCTACGATCTCGTCGCGCAGCTCCCCGCCGAGCAGCGGACCCGCGACGCGGGCGCGTTCTTCGGCTCGATCGAGGGCACCCTGTCGCACATCCTCGTGGCCGACCGCATCTGGATGGGCCGCTTCGCCAAGTCGGGCCACGACTTCCCGGCGCTCGAGGAGGCGGACCTCGAGTATGGGATCCAGTCCCTGGCGCAGCCCGCCGCGCCGGACTTCGCGGGCCTGCAGGCCCAGCGCATTGCGATGGATCAGCTCATCGCCGCGTGGGTCGAGGATCTCACCGACGAGATCCTCGCCGCCCCGATGCGCTACCAGAACCTCGCCGGGCAGCCCCGCGAGCACGCGACGTGGATCGCGGTCTCGCACCTGTTCAACCATCAGACCCACCATCGCGGCCAGGTCACCACGCTGCTCAAGCAGGCGGGCGTCGACCCGGGCGTGACGGACTTCCTGGTGTTCGCGCTGGCATGAGCTCGCCGGGCGCCCCGCCGAGCTCGGCGCCGCCGGTGGTCGATGCCCGCATCGCCCGCGGCGCCGCGACCAATTTCCTCGGCACGCTGGCGAAGATCCTCCACCCCGCGTTCTTCGTCCTCGCCAACCGCCTGTACGGCCCCGCCGAGTTCGGGCTCTACGTCCTCGCGACCACCATCGTCGAGCTCGCCGCGGGCCTCATCAACGCGGGGTGGCGCGACGCCGTGCTCCTCGTCGGTGGGCGCCACGCCGATCGCGACGACGCCGCCGACCAGCAGGCGCTCTACGATGGCCTCGGCCAGGCCGTGCAGGCCGTGCTCCTCGGCTCCGCCGCGGTGACCGGCTTCGCGCTGCTCTTCGGCGCGCCGATCATCGCCTACTACTTCCCACAGCCGGGCATCTACGCCCTGGTGATGTGGATGCTCCCCGTGCTGTGGTGCCTCGGCCTCGCCGAGGTCGGCATCGCCGCGACCAAGGTGCTGATGATCATGCGCTACGACGCGATCATCCTCGGGTTCCTCAAGCCCGCCGCGATGGTCGCCACGGCGCTCGTCGCCTACGCCTTCCACCCGGACGCGACCGGCCTGGCGATCGCGTTCGCGGCCGCCCACGCCGTGCTGCCGATCGCGACGTACGTCGTCGTGCGCCGCCACTTCTCCGTCGGCCGGATCCTCCGCGCGGCCGTGCGCGCGCGCCCGAGCGCCAAGCTCTGGGGCTTCGCGGTCCCGCAGAGCGCCAACATGGCGCTGGTGTACTTCACCACCGGCGTCGACGTGCTGCTGCTCGGCTCCTTCGGCATCGCCGCCGAGCGCATCGCCTACTACAAGACCGCGACGACCGTGCTGCGCAACATCCGACAGGTGAAGCTGAGCTTCGCCGGCGCGTTCAACCCGGTCGCGGCGCGGCTGTACGCCGAGCGGAAGCTCGACGAGCTCGCGGTGCAGATCACCACCGTGTCGCGGTGGTCGGCGATGATCGGCCACCCGATCCTCTTGCTGCTGCTCGCGCTGCACGGCGAGCTGCTGCGGCTGTTCGAGCCCAGCTACGGCGGCTTCGCCGGCTTCGTGATCCTGCTGGGGTTGCTGCCCGCGCTGAGCAACGCCCTGGGCCTCGCCGGCAACACCATCGTGATGGCGGGCTTCTCGCGGTGGAACCTCGTGAACACGGCGGTGAACGTCGCGGTCACCCTCGGGGTCGGCTACGCGCTGATCCCGACGTGGGGCCTGATGGGCGCGGCCGCGGCGACGATGGCCAGCGGTGTGGTCGGCACGGTGATGCAGCTCGCCGAGCTGCGCTGGGTCGTCGGCGTGCGCATGCCGTACCGGCGCCTCGTCGGGCCCAACCTCGCGCTCCTCGCCGGGCTCGGCGTCGAAGGGCTGCTGTGGTGGTGGGGCACCGCGTGGCCCGCGGTCGCCCTGCACGTCGCCGCCGCGATCGCCTCCTTCGCCGCCTACGTCGTCGTGCTGCGGGCGTGGGGCCTGCCGCCGGAGGACGCGCGCCTGCTGCGGCCGTGGCGACGCCGCGCGGATTAGTCGCGCCCGCAGGTCCGATCGGCCGGCGAAGCGGCTATCATCCGCGCCCGACGTCGATGCGCATCGCCTACGTCTTCGATCAACTGCTGCCGCGCACGGCGGCGGACACCGAGCAGGTCGTCAGCACGGTGTCGGCGCTCGGCAAGGCCGGTGTGGACGTCGACCTCGTGCTACCGCGCGCCCGCGGCGTCGCGCCCGTCGACGCTGCGGCCCTGGGGCAGTGGTACGACGTCGAGCCCAACTTCACGGTGCACACGGTCGGCAGCCTGTACCCCGCGCACCGCGGCCTCGAGAAGGCGGGCCACGCGGTCGCGGGTGCCCTGGCCGAGGCCACGCGCGACGCCGATCTCGTCTACACCCGCAACATCCCCGTGCTGCTCGCGTTGCTCGCCCGCGCGCGCCAGCCGATCGTGTACGAGCACTTCCGGCCGTGGCCGACCCAGTCGCGGGCGATGGCGCTGCTGTTCTCCGGCATCGCGCGCATGCGGCAGCCGCCGGCCCTGGTGATGCACTCGGCGTTCGCCGCCCAGAGCTACCTCGACGTCGGCTTCGCGGCGGAGCGCACGCTGGTCGCCCACAACGGCTGGGATCCGAAGCTGATGGAACCCGTGCTCGATCGCGCCGCGGCCCGGGCGGCCTGTCGCATCGACTTCGGCGGACCCGTGGTCCTGTACTCGGGACACATCAACGAGCGCAAGGGCCTCGGCACCCTGCTCGATCTGGCGCAGACCTTCCGCGACGCGCGGTTCGTGCTCGTCGGCTCCGAGGGGCACGGTCCGATCGAGGCCCGCGCCGCCGGGCTTCCCAACGTCGATGTCCGCCCGTGGTGTTCGCGGCGCGAGCTGGTGCCCCTGCTCTACGCCGCCGACATCCTCGCGGTGCCGCCGACCTCGGGTCCGCTGCAGAAGGTGGGCAACACGGTGCTGCCGCTGAAGACGTTCATCTACCTCGCCGCCGGCCGGGCGATCTTCGCCGGCGACACGCCCGATCTCCACGAACTGCTGCGCGACGGCGACAACGCCCGCCTCGCGCGGCCCGACGACGCGACGGACGCCCGCCGCGTCATGGGCGAGCTGCTCGCCGACGAGGCCCAGCGCGCGTACCTCGGCGAGCGCGCGCGCGCCTCGGCGCAATCGTTGACGTGGGCGGCCCGCGGCCGGCGGCTCGCGGCGTTCCTGGAGGGCCTGCGATGACCCGACCCCGCGTCTGCGTGTTCAGCACGAACTTCCTCGAGTACAGCCAGACATTCGTGTACGACGAGCTGCGGCACCACCAGCGCTGGGACGCGTCGGTCGTGTGCCACGATCGCCGCAACGCCGATCGGTTCCCCTTCGACGATGTCCTGGTGATGGGCCGCCCGGGGCTCGTCGGCACCCTCGACGGCCTGCTGTACAAGACCATCGCCAACAGCCCGACGACGCTGCGGTGGATGAAGCAGCGGCGCTTCGATCTCCTGCACGCGCACTTCGGTCCGGGCTCGATGTACGCGCTCGGCCCCGCGACGGCGCTCGATCTGCCGCTCGTCGTGACGTACCACGGCTACGACGTGCCGCTGCTGTCGTCGCCGCAGCGCATGCGCCCCAAGTACTGGCGCTACTGGGCGGGCTCCAAGTGGATGTTCCGTCGCGTCGATCGCTTCCTCGCCGCGTCGAACGAGCTCGGCCGCATGCTCGTCGAGCTCGGCGCCCCGCCCGATCGCGTGAAGGTGTGGCGGCTGGGCGTCACCATCCCCCCGCAGTGGTCGCCGCGCGAGCTCCACGACGCGCCGCGCGTCCTCATGATCGGCCGCTTCGTCGAGAAGAAGGGCTTCGACATCGGCCTGCAGGCGTTCGCCCGCGTCGCGGCCGCTCACCCGCGCGCGATCCTGCAGATCGTCGGCGACGGCCCCGGCCGCGCGCGGCTCGAGGCGCTCGTCGCCGAGCATCGCCTCGGCGATCGCGTGCAGCTCCTCGGGGTCCTGCCCCACGCCGAGGTGTTCGCGACCCTCGAGCGGGCCGACGTGCTGGTCGCCCCGAGCCACGTCGACGCGGACGGCAACCGCGAGTCCGGGCTGCTGGTGATCAAGGAGGCGGGCGCCCGCGGCGTCGCGTCGGTGGGCACGATCCACGGCGGCATCCCCGAGATCATCGACGACGGCGTCACCGGCTTCCTCGTCCCCGAGAAGGACATCGAGGCGACCGCGCAGCGCCTCGGCCGCCTGCTCGGCGACGCGGCGCTGCGCCAGCGCATGGGCGTCGCGGCGCGGGCCAAGATGGAGCGGGAGTACGACATCGTCGAGCGCATCGCGGCCCTCGAGGACCACTACGACGCGGTCGTCGAGGCGCGGCGGGCCCGGTCGTGATCGAGGGGATCGGGCGGCAGGGCGCCCCGGCCGACCGCGTCAGGCGGGCGTCGCCCGACACGCCGACGATCGTTCTATAACCGACGGGCAATGACAGGGGACGTGACATGACGGCGCGCCGGCTCACCACGGACCGACTCGATCTCATCACTGCCACGGCGCAGCACCTGTTGGTCGCGCAGCAGGACATGGGCAAGCTCGGCCGGCTGCTCGGCGCCGACGTGGCGATCGGCTGGCCGCCGCAGTTCCTCGACGCCGCCGCGCTGCGCTACACCCTGGATCAGCTGCACCGCGGGCCCGACCAGATCGGCTGGTGGATGCGCTACGTCGTGCTGCGCCGCGGCCCGGGCGACCGGCCCGTGATCGTCGGCACCGCGGGCTACAAGGGCGCGCCCAAGGACGGCCGGCTCGAGGTCGGCTACGGGATCGTCGACGAGTTCCGCAACCGCGGCTTCGCCACCGAGGCCACGCGCGCCCTGGTCGACTGGGGCTTCGACGACGCGGCGGTGCAAGAGATCGTCGCCGAGACGCTGCCGGAGCTCGGCGCGTCGATCCGCGTGCTCGAGAAGGCCGGGTTCGAGCACCGCGGCGACGGCTCCGAGCCGGGCACGATCCGCTATGTGAAGCCGCGATCGGCGTGGCTCGCCGAGGGGCCGACGTCGCGGCGCGTGCCCAAGCTGGTGCCGCCGGGCAAGGACGTCGTGGTCGCCGGGATCCCACCCGTGGCGCGCGACGTGTTCGATCGGTTCCTCGCCGAGCCGCTGCGCGACGGCGACAGCCTGCGCGCCGAGATCCGCGAGCACGTGGCGCGCATCGAGGCCGCCGCCGCCGCGAACCCCTATGTCGACGATGTGCTCGCCCGCGACATCGCCCGGGTGTGCGAGGGCCTGCTCGACGCCGTCGTCGACAGCACGCCCGAGTGGACGCGCCGGCAGATCCAGGCCGCGGCGCGCTACTTCGCCACCGAGGAGGACGGCGACAGCGACCTGTCGATCGGCGGGCTGGACGAGGACGCGGCGGTCGCGAACGCCGTCGCGGTGCACCTCGGGCGCAGCGACCTGCTCTCCGACTTGCTGTGATCGCACCGGGCTGACCCCGCCCAGGTCCGTCACCGCCGCAGGCCGACGACGCCCCACGGCGCGATCCAGATCCGATCGTCGACGCGATGGGCGAGCTCGGCCCCGCTGGCGAGCTCGCCGTCCCAAGGCGGCGTCACGCGGACGGTGAGGGGCTCCGCGGCGGAATTCACCAGCCACAGCCACGTCGCGTCGCCGAAGCGGAGCTCGACGCTCGCGAGCGACGGCCAGCGCTGTTGCGCCTCGCCGGCGACGAAGTCGATCACCGCGGGGCCGTCGACGAGCTCGACGGTGTGATCGCGACAGCGCACGCCGTCGCGCAGGACGGCGCCGAGCTGGGCCGCGCCGTGGAGTTCGCGCGCGACCGCACCGTACGCGGCTCGGTACGCGTCGAACGCCGCGAAGTTCGGGCGCCGCCAGCCGGAGTAGACCAGCACGCCGTCGGCCCCGCCGAGCAGCGCAGACAGGACGTCGTGGCGCGCCCAGGCCTCGATGGCCGCGGGGCCGCTCGGATCCTCGAACATCTCGGGCAGCACCCAGCTGTCGCGCGACGGACCAGCGGCCTCGACCTGCTCGGCCGTGCTCCACCGCACCCACGCCCGACGGTCGCGGAAGCCCGAGAAGTTGGCGTAGGTGCCCTTGGCGACGATGTCGAACGACGGCATCGCGGCGCGCAGCTGATCGGCGTCGCGATCGTTGGGCTGGTAGCCGACGATGGGCCGTTGCTTCGGATCGTGGGCGAGGATCGCCTCGCGGGCGATCCGTAGGTACGCGAGCTCGTCGTCCCGCCAGTACCGCAGCTCCTCGGGCATCACGTACCACACGGCGATCGCCGGGTGATCGACCACCGCGTCGACGGCCGCGCCGATCTCCGCGCGGGTCGTCTCCTCGTCCCACGCGATCGTCCGCTCGGCGCCGAAGCGCTGGTTGTCGTAGCCGACGGGGAACACGACCGCGAGCCCGGCCGCGGCCGCCGCGTCGAGCAGCGCGCGATCCGGCGCGGGCACGTACCACGGCCCGACCATCGTGAAGCCGTCGGCGGCGAGCGCAGGGAAATCGGCGACCGCCGGCGAGTAGATCCCGAAGGGAATCGGCGCCGCGACACTGCGGGGTGATCCGACGACCGCCGCGCACGACGGAGGTTCCACCGTGGGCCGCGGCGCGAGGCGGGGGCTCGCGGTCGGCGGCTCGAGCGGACCGCACGCGAGCGCCAGCGCGAGCAGGAGCGCCGGCCCCCCGGGCTCGCGAGGGGTCGATGGCCTCACCTGCGCTCCCATGCCATCGCCGCGCGCCGCCGCAACCACCCGCCCCATCGTGGGCCACCGCCGCGCGGCCCCCTGGCGCGGCGCCCCGCTGCACCGAACAGCTACACCCGTGCAGCGCAGCAACGAAGCACACGCCCGCCCCACCACGGTGCTGACCGTCGCCTCGCCGCTGGCGACCGCGCCGACCGAGCTCGGCGATCCCGGCCGCCCGTGGCCGGCGTGGCCGGTCTTCGGCGCCGACGAGATCGCCGCCGCGTCCGCGGTGCTCGCCAGCGGCAAGGTCAACTACTGGACCGGCGAGGACGGCCGCGCCTTCGAACGCGAGTTCGCCCGCTGGCACGGGGTCGAGCACGCGATCGCCCTGGCCAACGGCACGCTCGCGCTCGAGCTGGCCCTGTACGCCCTCGACGTCGGGCCCGGCGACGAGGTCATCGTGCCGGCGCGCACCTTCATCGCCAGCGCGAGCGCTGCCGTGGCGCGCGGCGCCCGGGTCGTGTGCGCCGACGTCGATCGCGACAGCGGCACGCTCACCGCGGCCACCGTCGAGGCGGCCCTCACCCCGAACACCCGCGCGGTGATCGTCGTGCACCTCGGTGGCTGGCCCGCCGACGTCGACGCGATCCGCACCGTCTGCAAGCCCCGGGGCATCGCGATCGTCGAGGACTGCGCGCAATCCCACGGCGCCTTCCTGCGCGGCCGCGCGACCGGTGCCCTCGGCGACATCGCGGCCTTCTCGTTCTGTCAGGACAAGATCATGACGACCGGCGGCGAGGGCGGCATGGTCACCACCTCGAAGAGCGCGCTGTGGTCCAAGATGTGGAGCTACAAGGATCACGGCAAGGACTGGGACGCGGTGCACCGCACCGACCACCCGCCGGGCTTCCGCTGGCTGCACCGCAGCTTCGGCAGCAACTACCGCCTCACCGAGATGCAGTCCGCGATCGGACGGATCCAGCTCGCCAAGCTCGAGCAGTGGTCGGACCGGCGGCGTCGCAGCGCGACCCGCCTGCGCGACGGCCTCGCGGACCTCCCCGCGCTGCGGATCCCGTGGCCGGGCGACGAGGTGCAGCACGCGTTCTACCGGCTGTACGCCTACGTCGATTCCTCACGGCTGCGCGACGACTGGACCCGCGATCGGATCGCGCAGGTCATCACCGCCGCGGGCGTGCCGTGCATGCAGGGCAGCTGCGGCGAGATCTACCGCGAGCAGGCGTTCCCCACCGCGTGGCGCCCCGAGGCCCCGCTCCCGGTGGCCGCGGAGCTGGGCCGCACGAGCCTCGCGATGCTCGTGCACCCGACGCTCGGGGACGACGACATGGATCACGCGCTGGGGGTGATCCGCCAGGTCGTCGCGACGGCGAGCCGCTGAACGGCGGACCGACCGAGATTTTTTGAAGCGGACCGGGCCCGCCGACGTATGGACGGGGTCATGCCCGACGATCCTGCGCGCGCCCGGAAGTACCTCGGGTTCTTCAACGGATCCAACGAGGCCGAGCGGATCTTCCTCGCAGAGCTGCCGCAGGTGACGCAGTTCGTGAACCTCCGCCTGCGCGATCGCGGCTACACGTTCACCCTGTCGCAGGCCGAGGTCGCCATCAACTTCATCACCGAGGGCGGCTACTTCGCGCTCGAGGGCGACGTCACCGCGGGGCTCGACGCGTTCCAGTACCTCGGGGTCGACAACTACTTCGGGATGCGCGAGGTGTACCGCGGCTGGGTGCCGGGCTACGTCGACGCCCTCGCCAGCCAGGCGACCAACCGGGTGTGCACGCAGAACGAGAAGGGCGAGCCGGTGTGCACCCTGACCGGGCTCTCGTTCCGCGAGGGGCTCTACCTCAACGCCGGCGCGTTCGCGTACCACGCCGCCATGGCGTCGCGTGACATCCCCAAGTACGCGGAGCTACCCCTGCTCGCCCGGTTCTTCTGGGCGACGATCTACTACAACTCCGGGATCGGGCACGGCCGCAGCCTCGTTCGGCAACACGGCGTCGACTACTACAAGCTCGGGTGGAGCGGCGCCGCGAACAACCGCGTGCCGCGGTTCAACGCGACGTGGCGCACGCGCAGCCTCGACCTGCTCCTCACCCAACTTCCCGCGATGGGGCAGTGACGCGTCGGGTTCGGCGAACCGAACCCGGCGGTGTGGAAGGCGGCGCTGCACCACCTGGGCGAGCTCGCGACGCCCGAGCTGCGGCGCCCGATGGAGCGCGCGTCGGCCGAGGCGACCGCGCGGATCGTCGCCGCGATCGCGGCGTGTCGGGGCTAGAACTCGCAGAGGTCGCCGACGCACGCGTACGGATCGGGCACGCACAGCCCCCCGCAATCGGCACCGCCGTCGTTCGGATCGCAGTCGTCGCGCGGGTCGTCCTCGCAGATGAAGCCCTCGGCGCAGGGGATCCCCGCGATGCCGCCGCACGCCACGGGCAAGATGCAGATGCCCGAGCAGTCGGCACCGCCGTCGTCGGGATCGCAGTCGTCGCTCGGATCGTCGACGCAGACCTGCCGCTTTCGCGGACACCCGAGGTTGGCGAAGCCGCCACACGTCGGCGGACCGACGCAGATGCCGCTGCAGTCGGCACCGCCGGTCTTCGGGCTGCAATCGTCGCTCGGGTCGTCGATGCAGCTCGATCCCGCCGGACACGGGATGCCGGCGATGCCGCCACAGAACTGGCCGTCGCCCCAGCTCCGGAAGGCCTCGCGATCGCGATCCTCCTCGATGCTGCACGCCGCCGCCACAAGGCCCGCAAGGGCCACCAGAAGAGCTCCACCTCGTCGGATCATCGTCACTCCTCGACGCCGGGGTGAGTTCGCAGCGCGGGCACATCACCCACGCGCGAGGCCGACATCGACGTGGCGAGTGTGCCGCGAACGCGCCCCGAGCCGGCGTGTTTTTGCGGTGAGGCCGTGCACCGCGACGTTTGGATCGATCGAAGGGCCGCGCATGCGACCGCGTTCGATCTCGACCTTCGGATCGGCCGACGCGCCCGTCTGTCCCTTGGATCGCGCGCGCCCTGTAAGTCGCCCCGACGCGCACCCGTTTCCCCGGCGCTCGCCCGCCGTCGTCCGCGTCCCCCCGGGCGCGCCACTGGCCGGGTGCCCCAGGGGTTCCATGCTCGCGCTGCACTTCGCCGCCGCCGTCGGTGCGCTCACGCTCGCCTGTTCCATCGCCGTGGTGGAGGCTGCGCCCCCACGCGAGGCCCTCGCGCCGGCGCCCGTGCTCGGTCGCTTCGACTTCGGCGATCCCGAGAGGCTGCCCTTGGTGCGCCAGACGCTCGCGGTCGAGATCGACGGCCAGCACGCGCGCACCGTGTCGAACCTCGTGCACCGCAACGCCTTGGATGGCCGCATCGAGGGGCTCGCGACGCTCGAGCTCGCCGAGTCGGCGCGCGTCACCGGCTTCTCGTATTGGAACGGCGGCGAGCGGATCGTCGGCGAGGTCCTGCCCCGCGGCACCGCGCGGGCGATCTACGACGAGACCGTCGGACGCCGCCGCGACCCGGGGCTGCTGGAGCAGACCGGGCCCGGGCAGTACTCGCTCGAGGTGTTCCCGATCGAGCCCGGGGAGCGCAAGCGGACCCAGTTCGCGTGGGCGCAGTGGCTCGAACAGCACGCCGGCCTCGTCTCGTACCGAGCCCCGCTCGCCGACGCGGGCGCGGAGGTGAGCGTCGAGATCGCCGACGGGCGCGGCATCTCCGGGCTGCGCTCGGACTCCCATACCCTGCGCGTGACGACGAAGGATGGGCGCACGCGCGTGACGGGCAAGGCCCAATCGACGACGACCCGCGAGCTCCACCTGCAGTGGACCGTCGGCGCGCCGCCGATGACGATGCACGGCTGGGTCCACCGCGAGCGCGGCGACGACGGCTACGTGCTCCTCCACGTCGCCGCGCCGGCCCCCGACGCCGCGGCGCGCGTCGCCAAGGACGTCACGCTCGTGCTCGACGAGTCCGGCAGCATGGAGGGCGAGCCGCTCGCCAACGGCAAGGCCGCCGCCGCTGCGATCGTCGAGCGGCTGGACGCCGCCGATCGCATCAACGTGGTGTTGTTCGACGATCGCGTCGAGGCCCTGTTCGACGCCCCGCGCCCGGTCACGGCCGAGGTGCGGAGGAAGGCCGCGCGGTTCATCGACGGCGCGGGCAACGGCGGCGGGACCAACGTCGCCCTCGCGCTCGAGGCCGCGCTCGCCCGGCAGTCGGACGACGCTCGCCCGAAATCGGTGCTCCTGTTGACCGACGGCGAGTCGCCGCGCGAGCCCGCGTTCGCGGCGGTCGAGGCCGACACGCGCGACGTCCGGCTGTTCACGATCGGCGTCGGCGCGCACGTCGACACCGCCGCGCTGCAGCGGCTCGCGGCGCTCAAGCGCGGGCGGTACACGCCCATCGCCACGGCCGCGGAGATCCGCCCCGCGATGCGGCAGCTGTACACGCGCATGGCCGCGCCGGTGTTCGTGGGCCTGGCCCTCGCCGCCGAGGGGCCGACGCTCGTGCGCACGTACCCGGCGACGCTGCCGGACCTCTTCGCCGGCGACGAGCTCGTGATCGCGGCCCGGGTCCAGGGCGACGGCGAGCTCGACGTTCGCCTCACCGGCACGACGACCGCGGGCGCGAAGACGCTGCGACACACGCTGAACGTCCCACCGGCCGCGGAGCGCCCGTGGGTGGGATCGATGTGGGCGCGGGCGCGGATCGAGGACCTGCTGACGCGGCTCGCGCTGGCGCCCAGGGACGCGGACGCGCCCGAGCGCATCGAGGAGGTGACGAGACTCGGCGTGACCTACGACCTCGTGACGCCGTACACCTCGTTCCTGGCCATCCCGGAGTCCGAGCTCACCGCGCGCACGCGCGAGCTCCTCGAGCGTGGACGCGCCGGCGACGACGTCAGCCGCGCGGACACTTCTGTGGGACGCGTCGTGAACATGGAGGAGTTCCGCAACATCCCCGTGGGCCGTGGGACGAACCGCGACTTCACCTCGGTCACCGAGTCCTCCGCGACCGCCGCTCGCGACAGCACCGGCATCCGCCTCGCGGGCACGACGGCGAGCGAGTCGGACTACACGGTCGATCCGTCCCCGCCCGCCGCGCCGCGGGCGGGCTGCGCCCACTGCAGCGCCGGTGACGACGGATCCGGCCCCACCGCGGTGCTCGTGCTGGTCGTGGTCGCGCTCGCCCGGCGACGCCGCGGCGCGGCCTGACGCGCGGGGCCAGCCGCAGCGTCCGCGGTGCTACACTGGCGGCCATGCCGAACGCGCGCCGCGGGCCCCACGACCTCTTCGCCTGGGCGCAGTCGCAGCGCGGGCGGATCGCCGAACGCGGCTGGATCGCGGCGCTCGTGCTCGGCCCCCTCGCCGCGGTGACGTGGCTGGTGAGCCTCCCGCCCGCCCCGGTCGCCGTGCCCGCCGCCCCGCCCGTACGCGTCGCGGTGCGCGTCACTCCGTCCGACGCGACCCATCTCGCCCTCGCCGAGGCCCTCGCGCTCGACGTGTGGAGCGAGAACTTCGGGCCCGGCTCCCCGATCGACCTCGTCGTGCACGACGGCGATCTGCCGCGCCTCGAGGCCGCGGGCCTGCAACCGGAGATCCTCGTGCCCGACATCGACGCGGTCGCCCGCGACGAGGCCGCCCGGATCGCCCAGGCCGAGATCCACCGACCCGCGGATTGGTACGGCGAGTTCCGCGACTTCACGGCGATCACCGCCCGACTCGAGGACCTCGCGGCCCGCTACCCGGAGCGCGTGTCGATGTCGGCGATCGGCGGCTCGATCGAGGGCCGCCCGCTGTGGGCCCTGCGGATCGGCGGCACCGCCCCGGACGCCACGCCGATGCTCGTCAACGGCGCGCAGCATGCCCGCGAGTGGATCGCCGCGATGGTCACCACCTGCGTCGCCGATCGCCTGGTCCGCGAGTACGACGACAACCCTGCGATCCGCGACTTCGTCGATCACACCGAGCTGTGGGTCGTGCCGGTGGTCAACCCCGACGGATACCAGTACTCGTGGAGCTCGGATCGTTACTGGCGGAAGAACCGTCGCGGCGGGCACGGCGTCGATCTCAACCGCAACTTCGCTGTGGCCTTCGGTGGCGCGGGCTCGAGCAGCGCCAAGCGCTCGGAGATCTACCGGGGCGAGTACGCCTTCTCCGAGCCCGAGAGCCAGGCGATCCGCGATCTGGTGCGCCGCGAGTCGATCGCCCTGCACGTCGACTTCCACTCGTACGGCCAGCTCGTGCTCTACCCGTGGAACTACACCGCGGCGCCGGCGAAGCACCGCGATCGTTTCGCGGCGCTGGGCGACCGCATCGCGTCGGCGATCTTCGCCGAGCACGGCACGCGCTACACGCTGAAGGCCGGCGCGCAGCTCTACGCGGCCGCGGGCACCCTATCGGACTGGATGTACGGCGAGGCAGGCGCGACCTCGTTCACGATCGAGTTGCGGCCCAAGGGTGGCTCGGGCTTCGTGCTGCCGCCCGAGCAGATCCGGCCCACGTGCGACGAGGGCCTCGCCGCCGTCCTCGCGCTCGGCAGCGCGACGCCGAGCGACTGACCTCAGCCCCACACCGCAGCGACGAGCCCGCGTCCCAGGACGCCCCACTTGCCGAGCGTCGGATCCGGATCGAGGCCATCGGCCATGCGGTGGATCTGGGCCTGGAACCACAGCACCGCGAGCGCGTCGTCGAACTTGCGGATCCCGAGCCGCGACGAGAACGCGGCGGCCTGGTCGACCGAGCCGTCGAGCAATCGCGCGGGCAGGTCCGGCTGCAGCGTCATCGGCCGACCGAGGCCCACGACCGCCGCCGCGCCGGACTCGACGACGTGGGCCATCGCCGCGGCCGTCCGGAGCCCACCGGTGAGCATCAGGGGCACGGCCGTGTGCTCGCGGAGCTGCTGCGCGTACTCGAGGAAGTACGCCTCGCGCGCGACGGTGCTCGCCCGGGCGGTCGCCGCGATCTCGCCGCGCCCGACCATCGCGGGGCTCTCGTAGTTGCCGCCCGAGACCTCGATCAGATCGACGCCCGCGACCTCGAGGGCCCGCACGACCTCGAGGGCGTCCTCGGGGGCGAAGCCACCGCGCTGGAAGTCGGCGGAGTTGAGCTTGACCGCGATCGGGAAGTCCGCGGCGGTCGCGGCCCGCATCCCCCGCACGATCGCGAGCAGCATCGCCATGCGCCGCGTCGCGTCGCCGCCCCAGGCGTCGTCGCGGTGGTTGACCAGCGGCGAGAGGAACTGGCTGACGAGGTAGCCGTGCGCGGCGTGGATCTGCACGCCGCCGAAGCCCGCGGCGTGGGCGAGGCCCGCCGCCTGCGCGAAGCGATCGACGAGACGCTCGACCTCGTCGGCGCCGAGCGCCCGCGGCTTGGCGAACAGCCCGCCCATGCCGCGCAGTCCGACGGCCGAGGGCGCGACCGGCGTGCGGGTGATGCCGCGCCCCGCCTGCCGCCCCGCGTGGCTGATCTGCATCCACAGCCGCGCGCCGTGGCCCTGCGCGGCGTCGGCCCAGCGCCGCAGCGCCGGCAGGTGGCGATCGTCCTCGAGCACGACGTTGGCGGGCTCGGTGCGCCCGTCCATGTCGACGATGACGTTGCCGGTGAGCAGCATGCCGGCCCCCGAACGGCCCCAGCGCTCGTACACGCGCAGCAGCCGATCCGACGGGCCGTAGCCCGCGTCGGCGAGCGCCTCGCTCATCGCGGCCTTGGCCACGCGGTTGGGCAAGCTCGCGCCGCACGGGAGGGTCAACGGGCGCGCGAGGATCTCGTGCGGGGTGGTCATGGTGCGGGCTGTCGCGCGTAGGACGGGCGTGTCGGGGCGAGCGTAGCTGATATCCTCGCGCGCATGACCGGACCGACCGAGGGGGGCTTCGCAGCCGCGCTGCGTCGACGCGAGCGCGATGCGGTCGAGACGGCGCTGGCCAACCCGGTGTTTCCGACGTCGATCGCCGTCCTGCGCCCGTGGGGCGGCGATGCGATCGCCCGGCGCCGCGGCGTGCCGGCCTCGGCCGCGCCGATCTCGGCCGCACCGATCGGGGAGTCCTTCGAGCTGTCCGCGACGCCCTCGGATGCCGAGGCCGCCGCCCACCCCAGCGAGGTCGTGCTCCCCGACGGAAGTCGCATGACGCTCGCCGACCTGCTGCACGCCTGCCCGCAGATCCTCGGCGAGGAGCACGTGCTCGCCTTCGGCCACGAGCTGCCGCTGCAGCCCAAGCTCCTCGACATCCAGTCGCTGCTGTCGGTGCAGGCCCATCCACCCGGGCATCCCGAGCTCTACGTCGTGCTCGAGGCCGAGCCCGGCGCGAGCGTGCGCCTGGGCCTGGGCGAGGACACCGATCCGAAGGAGTTCGGAGCGGAGCTGCGCCACGGCGCGGCGCTGCAGCGCGAGCTCGCGGCGTACGTGGGCGACCATGCGCTGCTCGCCCGCGATCTCTCGGCGTGGCTGCTCGGGCCGCCCGAGCTCCCGCTGCCGCCCGCGATCGCCGAGGCCTGCGCGCCGCTCTTGCCGACGCTCGTCGATCTGCGCCGCATCGCCACCGACGTCCTCGAGCGCATGCACCGGATCGCGGTCGCGCCGGGCACGGTGATCCACAACTGCGTGATGACGCCCGGCTCGCCGCAGCGCAGCGCCACGCTCCACGCCCTGGGCAACGCCGGCGGCCTCGGCATCCTCGCCCTCGAGATCCGCCGCGCCGGCCCGACGCTGCGCGCGTGGGATCACGGGCGACTGCCGCAGCGGCCCCTCGACATCGACGCCGCGCTCGCGGCGGTGCCGATGACGGCCGCGCGCGCCGACGACTTCGTGATCGCCCAGGCCGGCGATCCGTTCGCCATCGACAACGGCGTGTTCACGGCCGAGCGCCTCGTCGTCGGCCCCGTCCCCGTGACGCGGAGCGGCCGGGGTCGCGCCGAGTTCGTGCACGTGTGCAGCGGTACGGTCGTGCTGGGCGGCGGTCGCAACCCCGCGACGCTGGCCGCGGGCTGCAGCGCGCTGGTCCCCGCGTGCTGGGCCGGCTGGACCCTGTCGGCCGCGACCGACGCGAGCGTCGTGGTCGCCTCGCTGTGTCCCCAGCCCACCGCGCTCGCCACCCGCACCCGCGCGCTGCGACGCGTCCGCGAGATCGTCGCGGCGAGCGAGGGGCCGCGCGACATCCTCGCGATCGCCAACGGCGGCGACGGGCCGGTCGTCGCCGCGCGCTTCGAGGCCGCGCGACAGCGGCTGTTCCGCGCCGACGGGTCGACCCGCATCACCGTGCACGAGGAGCCGACCCGCCGCGGGCAGCTCCTCGGGATGATCGACGCCGTGCGCGGGTGGACCCCGAGCGCGCCCGACGACGTCGCCATCGGGATCATGCTCCCCGGCCAGGGCACGCGGCTGTCCCCGATCACGCAGCGCCTGCACGGCATCAAGCCGTTCGTGCCGATGCCGATCCGCACCGCCGACGGCGGCGCGTGGATGTCCGCGGGCGAGGCCTCGCTGCACTCGTGGGTGCTGGTCGCCGACGCACTGCGGCGGGCCGGGTTCGCCGGCATCGCGTGGAAGTGGGGCGACGAGCCGCAGCTCCCGTCGACCGAGCTCGACGCGCTCGGCCTCGATCTGCGCGACGCCGATGCGGTGCGGTTCGGCAAGCGCTCTGCGGTGACGGAGGACCTCGCCCGCAACAAGGAGTGGCTGCTGCGCCGCGCCGACGGGCAGATGATCGCGCAGCTGCGGCGCCGCAGCGCCGACGCGTTGAACGCCCGCCTCGCCGAGGCCGGCGCCGACGCCCAGTGCCTGGTCCACATCGGCTCGCCCGCGCTCTCGCACCGCTTCACCGCGGCGCTGGTCGCCGAGTTCGGCGATCTCGAGGGCTGGCTCGACATCGACGGCTACCTGTTCGAGGCCCTCACCCACGATCCGGCGGCGTGGGCCGCCGAGCGCGAGCGCGATGCCGGGCTGCGCGCGCTGCTCGGCGGTTGCCCCGACTTCTACGAGCGCGCCCGCGCCGTGAAGGATCGGCTCGAGGCCGAGCGCGGCGCCCCGCTGCGCATCGTCGTCATCGATTGCGGTCCCGACACGTGGTGGGGCGACATGGGCCAGCTCGGGCCGGCGCGCCGGGCCTTCGCGCGGCTCGCCGATCTCGACGCCGAGGGCGAGTTCGCCCGGCGGCTCGCGGCCCTCGACGACATCGTCCCCGATCGCCACGGCAACCGCGTGCGCAACGCGACGATCCCCGACGACGGCAGCATCACCGGCTCGGTCGTCGTCGACTCCGTGATCGGCACCGTCGGCCCCGCGGGCATCCACGGCGCGGTCGTGCTCGACAGCCAGCTCGCCCACGCCTCGCTCGGGCCGGGAGCGGTGGTGGTCGACAGCACCGTCGCCGATCTCGAGGCCGGCCGCGACGCGTGGCTCTTCCGCGCCGTGGCCGAGCAGCTCGGCGTCCCCGCCCACGGCATCCACACGACGATGCCCGCCGACCCGTGCGTACCGGATTGCGCCGCCGAGCAGTGGGCGTTCGATGGCCGCGAGGATCCGAGCGCCGCCGAGCACTGGACCAGCACGCGCGACGGCAACCCGGCGAGCTTCCGCGACAAGGCGGTGCAGATGCGCCAACGCGAGCGCTCGGCCGACGCGATCGAGGCCGAGCTCGAGCGCCTGCACCGGGCGCCCCTCGCCGCGCGCATCGCCGGCCGCATCCCCGGCCCGCCCCGCGGTCGCACCCCCTCGACGTGACCAGGGGCGCGGTGCGAAGCTGACCGCGTGCGGATCTCGTCCTCGATCCTGGGTGTCGCGCTGCTCGGCGCGTGCGGTGACGACTCCACGGCGCTCGGGGGCTCGTCCACCGGCGGCGACACCTCGAGCGGGTCGACGACCGGCGGTGTCACCACCCTGCCCGCGACCACCACCGTCACGACCGCGTCCGCGACGGGCCCCGGCGACACGACCGCGCCGGGCGACACCAGCGGCGATTCCGGCGGCTCGAGCACGAGCTCGGGCTCGTCGAGCACCGACGACGGCGGCGGCGAGACCGGCATCTTCGAGCAGTGCTTCGGCGGCGCGTTCGTGAACGACCCGAACCTCGGCCCCGACTACGATCAGTTCTCACCGACGATCGGCACGCACTGCGCCGGCACGAACCACCAGGACATCGCGGACATCGAGCGCGTGGTGTTCCTCGGCGACTCGGTCACCGTCGGCACGCCGCCGACGATGGCCGTCGACTTCTACCGCTCGCAGGTCGCCGACGGCCTCGCCGACACCTTCGCCCTGCCCTGGGGCGAGGGCCTCGAGGCGGAGGTCGTCTGGAAGCTCGTCGACTTCCTCAACGGCGTGTCCCTGGCCCGCGACTCTGGCGCCTTCTCGAGCTGCGCCAAGTGGGGCGCCCGCACCGACGATCTCCTCGCCCCGGGACCACAGCTCGAGGACTGCTTCCCGCCCGAGACCCGCGAGCTCCGCACGTTGGTGGTCATGACCATGGGCGGCAACGACCTCAACTCCCTCACGCAGGACGCGATCGGCGGCGCCACCGACGAGGCGCTGTGGGCCGAGATCATGCAGGCCGTCGACCTGCAGCGCGCCGCCGTCGAGTGGCTGAAGGACCCGGAGAATTTCCCCAACGGATCGTTCGTGGTGTTCGCGAACATCTACGAGTTCACCGACGGCACCGGCGAGGTCGAGTCGTGCGACGTCTCGGGCCTCGCCGGATTCGACCAGCCGATCCCCTCGCCCGACACGCTGGCCGAGATGGTGGTCTGGGCCAACGAGCAGTTCATGTCGATCGCCGTCGACACCGACAGCGACATGATCTTCCTGCTCGAGGCGTTCTGCGGCCACGGGTTCAACGCGGACGACCCGACCGCGCCGTGCTACCGCGGGCCGGGGACGGAGCGGTGGTTCGACCTCACGTGCATCCACCCCAATCCGACCGGGCACGACCAGATCACCGACATGGTGCTCTCGGTCGTCGCCGAGTGAGCCCCGAGCGTCGGGGCCGCGGACCAACGGGCGCTCACGCCCCCGCGGCCGCACTGAACCGACGCCCGGCCGTCGGCGTGCGCCCCGAGAACCCGGCGTCCGCATCATGGAACCACTCGACGCGCGTCTCACCGATGCGCCAGCACAGAACCACCTCGCGCTCGCCGTCGAGCCACGTCGGGAAGTCGACGAGCCCGAGCTCGACATCCTTGATCTGCCCGCCCATCGCCTCGATCTCGGCCATCGCCTCGCGCACCGCGTCGTGGATGCCGCGCGCGTGGGCGACCCGCAGGCGCGCGCGGCCCTCGGCCTCGACCCGCTCGCCACGCGCGAGCCCCTCGGGGGTGACGCGCACGCCCTCGAGCACGAGCGCGCGGCAGGTCGCGCGCAGGTGGCCGTGCAGCTGCAGCACCAGGTTCATCCGCGCGGCCAGCTGGGGCACCAGCGCGTTGACCTCGTCGAGCGTGAAGTAGCGATCCGTCATCGTCGCTCGCGCCCGGGGTTATCCGGTTCTCCGCGGACCGTCAAGCGTCACGGCGACGCGGTCGCGACGTCGAGCACGACGGGCTGCAGGACCCGGACGAGGTCGGCCGGATCGATCTCGACGAGCATCCCGCGGCGGCCGCCATTGATGAAGATGCGCGGCAGCGCTGCGATCGACGCTTGCATGTACACGGGCATGGCCCGCTTCAGGCCGAACGGGGAGGTCCCACCGACCTGGTAGCCGCTGTGGCGATCGGCCACGGCGGGCGGGCACGGTTGCACCGACTTCACGCCGAGGTGACGCGCGAGCGCCTTCGTCGACACCTCGCGGTCGCCATGCATCAGGACGACCAACGGCTTGCCGGCGTCGTCCTGCATCACGAGCGTCTTGATCACCTGGTGCTCGGGCACGCCGAGACACGCGGCGCTGTGGGCGGTGCCGCCGCGGGGCTCGTAGTCGTACACGTGGGCGACGAACACGACGCCGTGCTCGCGGAGCACGCGGATCGCAGCGGTGACGGGCAGGTTGTCCTTCGCCACGTTGGGGTGCCGAGCCTGCCACGGAAGCCCCCCCGCGGACCGCAGGTTTTTTGCCGCCCGGCGATCGCCGTGATAGCGGCCTTGGATCATGCAGTGCGTGCTCTACGTCCACAACCACGGGGAGCGCTCGGCGACGGATGGCGGCACCCCGCGTGCCCCCGGTCGCGTGTGTGGCATGGCGGTCGGGGAAGATCCCACCGTGTGGCACTGGGATCCGGAGCGGGCGATCACCTCGTTCGCGGAGTTCCGCTGCGACAGCGACGTCGAGGACCCCGCGACCCTGGTGCAGCTCGCGGTCGGCAAGGCCTTCGCCCGCGCCGGCGCCGTCGCGGCCGGGCGCACGATCGAGTTCCGCGGGCGCCAGTGCTCCCTGCGCCTCGGCCTCGAGCCCGGGTTCGACGACCCGCGCCGCGTCCTCGAGCCACTGCTCCAGCTCGCCCGCGGCCTGCGGATCCGCGACGGCCGCGTCGTCAGTGCGCCCGGCCCGGCGCCGCTCGACGAGGCCCGCGCGTAGCCGCGGCCCAGAACTGGACGGGTCGACGCCCGGGTTTGCGCGCCCGCACGACGCATGACAGGCTCCGCGCCGAATGACGCGGTGGACGTTCGTGCGCCACGGCCAGAGCTCCGCGAACGCCGGTGGATGGTTCGCGGGCCACACCGACGCGCCGCTCACCGAGCTCGGGCGACACCAGGCCACCGAGGCCCGCAGCCGCGTCGACGTTCGCGATCACGATCGCGTGTTGACCTCGGATCTGTCGCGGGCGATCGACACCGCACAGATCCTGCTCGGGCCGCACACGATCGATCGTCACGCCTCGGCGGCGCTCCGCGAGCGGTCGTGCGGGCAGTGGGAGGGACGTCCGCTCGGCGAGCTCACCGACAGCGGCGAGATCGAGCTGCTGCGCAGCTTCGACGGCCGCCCGCCCGGCGGTGAGAGCCTGCGCGACGTGGCCGTCCGCGCCCTGCGTCACCTGGCGGAGCACGCCGACGCGCCCCGCGTCCTGGTGGTCTGCCACGGCGCCCTGATGCGCGCGGTGATCGGCGTGCTCGACGGGGTCGACGCCGCGCAGATCGGTCAGTGGAAGCCGGGCAACTGCGAGGTCGCGGTGCGCGAGGCCGATGCCCCGCGCCTGCGTGCGCTCGCCGATGCCCTGCGCGCGGCGGATCGATAGTCCGCGCGCGGACGCTACTTCTCGCGGCGCTTGGCCGGGAAGAGGTCCTCGAGCTCGAGGCTGTCGAGACCGCTCCAGCCGTCGCCGGTCGACTCGCCGATGCCCTCGGTCAGGTTGCCGACGTCGGCGTCCGACTCGAGCATCCGCGCCAGCGCGCGCTCGATCGCCTCGAAGTCCTGCGGCGTCGCGCCAGGGTCGACGCTGGGGTGCCCGCCGGTGGTCGGACGCGGCTGCGGCCCCGGGGCCGGCGGCGCCATGGCCTGCGGCGCCACGACCTGCTGGGGTCCCGTCGGCATCCGCCCCTGCGGCGCGGGACGGCCCTGCCCGCCGTACTGCATCGTCGGCGCCGGCCCACCGGCGCGGTTGCTGCCCGGCCCGCCGGGCAGATCGAAGCCTCCGGTGTCCGTCGCGCTGGCGACCTCGGTGCTGGGCCGGCCGGCCGCGTGGGCGGGATCCGAGGGCCAGCGCCGCGTCTCCTCGTCGAACATCTCTTCCATGAACGAGGCCAGGCGCACCGACGAGATCGGCAGCTTGTACTCGCGGGCGAGCTCCTCGAGGTCGACCTGCAGCGCGCGCGCCGTCGGGTAGCGGTGCTCGGGGTCGAGCTGCAGCGCGCGGTACACGATCCGCTCGAGGTCCTCGGGGTAGCCGCGCAGCAGCTGCGACGGCGGCGGAATCACGCCGTTGACGATCTTGTGGATGATCCCGAGCTCGCTCTCGGCCTGGAACAGGCGTCGGCCGACGGTGAGCTCGTACAGCAGGATGCCGATCGAGAAGATGTCGCTGCGCCGATCGAGCGGCCCGCTGCGGCACTGCTCGGGCGACATGTACGGGATCTTGCCCTTCAGCGTCCCGACCGCCGTCGACGTGGTGGCGATCGACGCCTTCGCGATCCCGAAGTCCGCGACCTTCACCGAGCCGTCGTAGCTGATGAGGATGTTCGGCGGCGAGACGTCGCGGTGCACGATGCCCAGCGCGCGACCATCGAGCCCGTTCTTCTCGTGGGCGTAGTGCATGCCCGCGCAGGTGCCGATGATGATCCCGAGCGCGTGCTCGAGCGGCAGCCACCGCCGCGCGTTGGTGATCTGGCGCATGAGCTTGAGCAAGCTCTGGCCGTGCACGTACTCCATCGCGAAGAAGAAGTTCCCGCCGTGCTCGCCGATGTCGTAGACGTGGACGATGTTCGGGTGATCGAGCGTCGCGGCGAGCCGCGCCTCGTCGAGGAACATGCGCATGAACTCGCGGTTCTCGGCGTACGCGGGCAGCACCCGCTTCAGCACCACGAGCTTCTCGAAGCCGTGGATCGACCGCGCGTAGGCGAGGAAGATCTCGGCCATGCCACCGACCGCGAGGCGTCGAAACGGCCGGTACTTCCCCGGCGCCGCGCTGCGGCTGTCGAACGCCTCGAACCCCGAATTCGCCACGGTGGCAGTCTAGCAAAGCCGCGAGGCGCCCGTCACGCGAGCCCCGGGTCCGGTTCTGGTTCTGGTTCTGGCTCCGGTTCCGGCTCCCGTTCCAGGGCTGCGGGCCCCTGCTCCAGCAACCGGACGAACCCCGCCTCGTCGAGCACCGGCACGCCGAGCTGCTGGGCCTTGGCCAGCTTGCTGCCCGGCGACGCGCCGGCGATCACCGCCGAGGTCTTCTTCGACACGCCCGAGGTGACCTTGCCGCCGCCCGCGACGATCGCGGCCTCGGCCTGCTCGCGCGTGAAGCCCTCGAGCGTCCCGGTGACCACGACGCTGACGCCGGCCAGACGATCGCTGCGCTCGCCCGCGGGCTCGGGGTCGCGCGCGATCACGCCGCCGGCGAACAGCCGCTCGACGAGGGCGACGTTGTCCGGCTCGTCGGCCCACTGCCGCAGCGATGCGGCGCTGACCTGGCCGATGCCGTCGATCGCGGCGAGTTCCTCCTCGGGCGCCGCGAGGATCGCCCGCAGATCGCGGTAGCGCTGCGCGAGCACCCGCGCCGCGCTGCTGCCGACGTGCCGGATGCCGAGCGCGACGATCACGTTCGCCAGCGGCCGCGCCCGCGCGCGATCGATCGCGGCCATCAGCTTGCCGATCGACGTGTCGCCCCAGCCCTCGACGCCCTGCAGCGCGTCGGGTGTCAGGAAGAAGATGTCGCCCGGGGTCGCGATCTTCCGCAGCGCGAGCAGGGTGTCGACGGTGCGGTAGCCCATGCCCTCGATGTCCATCGCGCCGCGGCTCGCGAAGTGGAAGAGGTACTCGCGCACGCGGCTCGGGCAGGTGAAGCCGCCGCTGCAGCGCGCGATCTTCTCGCCCTCGGCCCGCACGATCGCGCTGCCGCACGACGGGCACACGCTCGGCATCTGCCACACCGTCTCGGTACCGTCGCGCCGGCTCGTCACCGGGCCGACGACCTCGGGGATGACGTCGCCGGCGCGTCGCACCACCACCCAGTCGCCGATGCGGACGTCCTTGCGGGCGACCTCGTCGGCGTTGTGCAGCGTCGCCATGCCCACCGTCGCGCCGCCGACGAACACCGGCTCGAGCACCGCGAAGGGCGTCGCCGCCCCGGTGCGCCCGATGTTGATCTCGATCGCCCGCAGCCGCGTGACCTGCTCCTCGGGCGGGAACTTGAACGCGATGGCCCAGCGCGGCGCCTTCGCGGTGAAGCCGAGCTCGCGCTGCTCGGCGAGCGCGTCGACCTTCACGACGACGCCGTCGGTCTGGTACGCCCGCGCCCCGCGATCGAGCTGCGCCTGGCGGATGTACGCCATCACCTCGGCTGGGGTCGTCACGTGGGTGGTCGCCGGGTTCTTCTCGAAGCCCAGCGTCGCGAGGTAGTCCAGCGTCTCGGAGTGCGAGCCGAGGGCCGGGCCGCCCTCGATGCGGCCGAGCTGGTAGATCCAGATCGACAGGTCGCGCGACGCGGTGACGCTGGCGTCCTTCTGGCGCACCGAGCCCGCCGCGGCGTTGCGCGGGTTGGCGAACAGCCGGGCCTGGGCCTCGGCCTGGCGGCGGTTGAGGGCGTCGAACGCCGCGGTGGGCATGTACACCTCGCCGCGGACCTCGAGCACGGCCGGCGGCGCGCCGCCGAGCTGCTTCGGGATCTTCGCGATCGCCCGCAGGTTCGCGGTCACGTCCTCGCCCGTGCTGCCGTCGCCGCGCGTCGCCCCGAGGACCAGCTTGCCGTGCTCGTAGGTCAGCGCGATCGCGAGTCCGTCGATCTTCAGCTCGCACGTGTAGCCGGTCGGCGTCGCGCCGAGCGTCCGCAGGAGCCGCTGATGCCACGCCGCCATGTCGTCCTCGGACATCGCGTTGTCGAGGGAGAACATCCGCGCGGCGTGGACCACCGGGGCGAAGAGCTCCGACGGGGCCGCGCCGACCTCTGCGGTGGGCGAATCGCCGTCGGCGAGCTCGGGGTGCTGCTGCTCGAGGGCCTCGAGTTCGCGCACCATCGCGTCGTAGTCCGCGTCCGAAATCTCCGGGTCGTCGTCGCGGTGGTAGCGGGCCGCGTGGTAGCGGATGCGCTCGCGCAGCCCGGCGATGCGCTCGCGCTGCGCCGCGTCGCCCTCGCGTGGCGCCGAACTGGTCGTCTGCACCGCGCTCTCGTCAGCGTCCGTCGTGCTCCCCTCGGCCTTGCGCTTGCGGCTGCCCATGCGTCGAATCGGGCGGCGAGCCTATCACCTCGGGGCGTGTCCGCGCCGCGGGGAAATCCGTGATCACGTCGTTCGTGCGCCGCCGTGAGGTTGCACGACCGCTTTACGGTTGGTTTGCCTCGTGTCCCGCCGCGCGCCGGAACACGCGCGCTACGCTGGTCGGCCTGATGTACCGATCGATGCTTCGACGCCGCGCCCACGCGACCGGTCTCGTCCTGCTCCTCGCCACCGCCTGCGGGGGCGACGACCCGGCGAGCGAGTCCACCGACGCCGGCGAGACCGCCGACGAGGTCGGCAGCACCACGGGCGAGCCGGTGGTCTCGACCGAATCGACCGGCGGCAGCGGGGACAGCACAGCGGCCGACGACACCGGCAGCCCCGGCGACAGCGGGACCGGTGACCCGAACCTGCTGGTGGGCACGTTCCAGGTCCAGCTCCACGGTCCGCAGGCCGGTGGCGATGGCACGACCACCGTGTTCGGCAAGCTGTTCGACGGCGAGAGCCCCGGCACGATCGTCTGGGAGCTCGCGAGCGAGTCCGGCGACTGCCGGCTGCTCACGCCGCGCGTCCCCTACTGCGCCGAGCCCTGCGGCGGCAGTGCGGCGTGCGTCGAGGACGACACCTGCCAGCCGTACCCCACCCCGATGGGCGCGGGCGACATCACGGTCACCGGCATCGCGGTGGCCAGCGGCGATCCGAGCTTCACGATGGCGCCCATCGCCGACAACTACCAGCCGCCGGCCGGCACCACGCTGGTCTACCCCGGCTTCGCCGAGGGCGATGCGATCGCCCTGTCGGCGAGCGGCGACCCCTCGGGCGCACAGATCGGAGCCTTCGAGCTCGAGGGCGCCGGCATTGCGCCGCTCGAGATCACCCACGGCGAGGTCACGCTCGACGCCGCCGCCGACATTGCGCTGTCGTGGGTCGCCGCCGGCGGGAGCGTCGACTCCGAGGTGCACGTCAAGCTCGACATCAGCCACCACGGCGGGACCAAGGGCATGATCGAGTGCGTGACCGCGGACAGCGGGGCGCTCGACGTCCCCGCCGCGCTCGTCTCCGGCCTGCTCGACCTCGGCGTCGCGGGCTTCCCGACGATCATCATCACCCGCCGCGCGACCACCTCGGTGACGACGTCTGCGGGGCGCGTCGACCTCGTGGTGTCGTCGGGCATCGAGGAGGGTGTGATCGTCGAGGGCGTCGTCTCGTGCACCGACGACAGCGAGTGCGCCGACGGCCAGACCTGCCAGCCCGACCTCACCTGTCAGTGATCCCGCGTCACGGAATCCCGCGCCGCGCCCCCAATACTCCCGCCTCCACCCCAGAACGTCGACCATGCCGCACTGCTCTCCTGCCCTTCGTCTCCGCATGCTGCCCGGTTCGCTCTCCGGGCTGCCGTTCCTGCTGATGCTCGGCGCGTGCTCCTCGTCCGACGGCGCCGCCGACTCGAGCGGCGGCACGTCCATGGGTGCCGGCACGAGCGCAGCGTCGGCCGGATCGAGCGGCACCGCCGACCCGACCGGCGCCGAGGGGGCCTCGATCAGCGTCGGCGACTCGAGCGGCTCCGGCGATCCGACCGGCGTCGGTGAATCGTCCTCGAGCACTTCGGGCGGCGAGATCCCGACCGAGCACTTCAGCTTCTTCGTCACCAGCCTGCGCGCGCTGCAGGAGCTGTCGGGCAGCCAGGAGGGCTTCGGCGGCGACCTCCGCTTCGGCGAGGAGGGCCCGGGCGCGGGCCTGCGCGGCGCCGACAAGATCTGCGCGACGATCGCCGAGCAGAGCATGCCCGGCGCCGCGAACAAGCAGTGGCGCGCGTTCCTCAGCGCCACCGCCGACGAGAACGGCGACCCGGTCTCCGCGATCGATCGCGTCGGCGACGGCCCCTGGTACGATCGGCTCGGCCGCACCTTCGCGCTCAGCAAGGCCGACCTGCTCAACGAGCGGCCGCTCAACATCGATCCGGCGATCAAGGACGACTTCCCCAACGAGGACGGCGTCCCCAACCACCAGCCCGACCCCACGCAGCCCGAGGTCGACAACCACGACATGCTCACCGGCAGCGCCGCCGATGGCACGATCTACTCGGCGAGCGCGACGTGCCTCGACTGGACCTCGGCGGCGGGCGACGTCCAGACCGAGGGACGCCCCCGCGTCGGGCACAGCTGGCCGCGCTACGGCGGCCCCGGAGGCGGTGGCGGTGGCCCCGGCGGCGACCTCGACCCCGCGCACTGGATCAGCTCGCTCGACGAGGCCGGCTGCGCGCCCGGGGTGAACCTGATCGAGATGGGCCCCCCGGACCCGAACGTCCCCACGGTGGGCTCGGGCGGCGGTTACGGCGGGTTCTACTGCTTCGCGCTCTACCCGTGAGGGCCACCGGTGGACGTGCAGGCGGTGTATGGTCCGCTCGCCATGCTCCGCCCGCTGCTGTTCGCCGCCGCCCTGCTCTGTGCCTGCCGACCCACCGCCGCCACGCGTGACCCCGGCGCGGGACCGACGACGCCGCCACCGAAGGCCACGGCGAGCGCGATCGACGAGCGACCGTTCGACTACCAGAAGACCGAGCTCGCCAACGGGCTGTCGGTGATCACGCTCGAGGATCACTCGTCGCCCATCGCCGCGGTGCAGCTCTGGTACCACGTCGGCTCCAAGGACGAGAAGCCGAACCGCCGCGGCTTCGCGCACATGTTCGAGCACATGATGTTCCGCGGCACGCAGAACATCGGGCCCAAGGCGCACTTCGAGTACATCCGCAAGGTCGGCGGCGACGCCAACGCGTACACCTCGTTCGACAACACCACCTACATCCAGGTGGTGCCGCGCAACCAGGTCGAGATGGTCCTGTGGCTCGAGGCCGAGCGCATGGGCTTCCTCAAGATCAACGACGGCTACTACGACACCGAGCGCAAGGTCGTGGCCGAGGAGTACCGCATGGGCCGCGAGCAGCCCTACGGCTCCGTGCTCGACAAGATCCTGCCGCAGATCTTCACGCAGCACCCCTATGGCTGGAGCCCGATCGGCAACATGGACGAGCTCGCCGCCGCCAAGGTCGACGAGCTGCACGAGTTCTGGAACGCGTACTACGTGCCCAACAACGCCGCGCTCGTGATCGTCGGCGACGTCGATCACGCCGAGGTCGTGAAGATGGCCGAGCGCTACTTCGGATGGATCCCGCGCTACCCCGACCCGCCGCGCGTGACGGTGAAGGAGCCCGCCCAGACGGCGCCCAAGAAGATCGTCATCGAGGAGAAGAACGGGCCGGTGCCGATCGTGGCGATCGGCTACCGCACCGTGCCGATGGGCAGCAAGGACGAGCTCGCCCTCGATGCGCTGTCGAAGATCCTCGGCGGCGGCGAGAGCAGCCGGCTGTACCGCGCGCTGGTCACCGACAAGCGCCTCGCGATGTTCGCGGTCGCGGGCGGCTTCAGCCTCGAGGACGACGGCCTGTTCGCGGCCGGCGCGGTGCTGAAGCCCCTGGGCAGCAAGCCCGACGCCGCGCTCACGACGATCCGCGCGGAGATCGATCGCCTGCGCAAGGACGGCCCGACCGACGCCGAGGTCGAGAAGGCGCGCAACGGCATGCTCCGCGACGCGACGACGTCGCAGCTCAGCATCGAGTCGAAGGCGCAGCGCCTCGGCGAGGCCGCCGTGCTCGAGGGCGACGTCGAGAACGTCAACCGCGAGCTGGCGGAGATCCGCGGGCTCGATCGCAAGGCGCTGCACGAGGCCGCCAAGCGCTACCTCGTGCCGGAGCACGAGCTCGAGATCCGCATCGAGCCGAGCCTGCTCGGCTTCATCGCCAGCCAGTTCGGCGGCGACAAGGCGAAGCCGGCCGAGGACACGAAGGCCGGCAAGGAGGGCATCCAGGGCGCGGGCTCGGGCAAGCCCGGCCTGGTCCGCCCCGAGACCCTCGGGAAGGCACCCACCGTCGCGCCGCCGCTCGACGCCGACGCGGCGATCATCACCGCCGAGCACACGCTGAAGAACGGCCTGCGCGTCGTCGTGCTCGAGAACCACGAGGTGCCGTTCGTGCAGTTCACCCTCGGCTTGCGCTACGGCGCCTTCGCCGATCCCGCCGACCATCCCGGCACGGCGTACATGACGTTGCCGATGCTCACGCGCGGCACCAAGGCGCACGACTACAAGGCGCTCACCGACGCCCTGGATCAGCGGGCGATCACCCTGGGCGGGACCGCCGACATGGACGGGGCGAACGTCGCCGCGAGCGCGGTGACCGACGAGGCCGGCGCCGCGATCGCGATGCTCGCCGAGGTCGTCACGACCCCGACGTTCCCCAAGGACGAGCTCGAGCGCCTCGTCGAGCAGACCACGACCGGGCTCATGGTCACCGAGCGCTCGCCCGACTACCTCGCCGATCGCGAGCTGCGGCGCCGGTTGTTCGGCACCCACCCCTACGCGCGGCTGCCCGAGGGCCAGGCCAAGGATCTGCACGCCCTCGATCGCGACACGCTCGCGGCCTGGTGGTCGACGCACGCCCGGCCGGATGCCGCCGTGCTGTACGTCGCCGGCGACGTCGCCCCCGCGACCGCGTTCGCGTGGGCGGACGAGCACTTCGCGGGCTGGAAGGCCACCGGCGCCGCGCCCCAGGTCGCCCTGCCGAAGGTGGATGCGCCCAAGGGCCGCACCATCGTCATCGTCGACCGCCCCGCCGAACAGAGCCAGATCCGCGTCGGACACCTCGGCATCACGCGCGACGATCCGCGGTGGTCCGACGCGCGCGTCATCTCCGAGGTGTTCGGCGGCGGCTTCAACTCGCGGCTCAACGACACCATCCGCGTGAAGAAGGGCCTGACCTACGGCGCCGGCGGAGGCTTCAGCGCCGGGCGCTTCGCCGGTCGGTTCGTGATCCGCACGTTCAGCAAGAACGCGACCGTCGCCGAGACCGTCGCGACGATCATCGACGAGATCGAGCGCCTGCAGGCCCACCCGCCCGACGCGGCCGAGCGCGAGGCCGCGATCAGCTTCATCTCGGGGAGCTTCCCGCGCGAGCGCGAGACCCCGAGCGACGCGGTCGGCGAGCTGTGGTCCCTCGATCTCGCCGGGCTGCCCCGCGACTGGTTCGACCGCTACCTCGCGCGCGTCCGCAGCACCGACGCCAAGGCGCTCGGCCAGACCGCCGATGCGCTGGTCGACGATCGGAACCTCGTCATCGTGGTCGTGGGTCCGGCGAAGCTGCTCGAGCCCAAGCTCCGGCAGTTCGGCAAGGTCGAGGTCGTCAAGCCCTAGCGGGGTGCGGGGCTCAGCAATCCCACGGGCCGACCGCGCCGCGGTCCGATCGCGTGACCGCCTCGTCGATCGCGTGACGGACACGTTGCGCGAGCGCCTCGGCGGCGTCGCGATCGTGCCGTGCGAACTGCAGGAGCACGCCGTCGTCGGCCGCCCCCGGCACGCCGCCGAGCGCACCTTCGTCGAGGGCCCACAACTGCAGGCGCGCCCCGAGGACGCCGCGGCGGAACGAGCACGCGGCGAACTCCTCGACGTCGATCACGACCTTGCGCTCGACGCCGAACGGCGCGGCGCTCTCGCCCTCGAACTCGAGCACGACCGCAGCCCCGCCGAAGCGGACGCGGCCACGCACGTCGCTGCCAGCGCCCTGGGGGTCTCGGATCGTGAACGACACCGTCACGCCGTTGCAGTCTTCGCTGCGGCCACACGCCGCCGCAATGGGGCCGCGTGGATCGTTGTTTCTAGCCCGAGGAGCGCCGTTTCGAGGCCGCGGCGGCGGCCGGTGGCGCGTGCCCCCTGTCCGGGTGGTCAGCACACCGCAGACGTCCCCCGCGCGTTGGCAGCGAGGGCCGCCCACGATGCCGATCTCCCGAAGCCGACGTCCATGCGCTTCATCGCGTTGAAACCCCGAGCCAGACCCCACGGAATGCCGTTCCGCGGCGACGTCGGGAGTCGCAGTGGCACCGGCACGCTTGAAGCACTTCCTGTAATGCGATAACCAAATGGGCCTGGGTTCGTGGCGTCACCGAACCAATCCACGTGATGAGTCTCCCCAACAAACCGACGGCGAAGGTCTCGGAGGCGTCGACGGACCCCTTGGTCGGTCAGACGCTCGGGGGAAAGTACGCCATCGTGCGGATGATCGGCCGCGGTGGCGTCGGGCTGGTCTACCACGCCCGCCAGACCAACCCCGGCCGCGACGTCGTCGTGAAGGTGCTCGCGCCGCACTGGGCGAGCGACGCCGAGGCGATGGCTCGATTCGATCGCGAGGCGCGGCGGCTCTCGAGCCTGCAGCACCCGAACATCGTCGAGATGTTCGACTTCGGCCACGAGGACGACCGCGCCTACCTGGTGATGGAGTACCTCGCGGGCGAGCTGCTGTCGGAGCACGTGGCCCGCAAGAAGCGGCTGACGCTGGAGGAGTTCGTCCCCATCGCCGCGCAGATCCTGAAGGGCATCGGCCACGCCCACTCGCGCGAGCTCATGGTCCGCGACGTCAAGCCGGCCAACGTGATGCTCTGCGAGCGCAAGGGCCGGGCGAACTTCGTCAAGATCCTCGACTTCGGCCTCGCCAAGCTCCTGCGCGGTGAGCAGGCGATCACCGAGGAGCACGTGATGGGCACCGTCGGCTACCTCGCGCCCGAGGCCATCCGCGGCGAGCCGATCGATCTGCGCGTCGACGTCTACGCGATCGGGGTCCTCTTCTACTACATGCTCGCCGGGCGCCTCCCCTTCGAGGGCGAGACCAACGCCGCGGTCTTCTACAAGACGATCCACGAGGCGCCCCGCGACCTACGCGAGCTCCTCGGCCAGAGCCACGGCCTGCCCGATGGGCTCGTCGACCTCGTGCACCAGTGCCTGGCGAAGGATCCCGAGTCCCGGCCGGCCGACGCCGATCGCATCGTCGAGCGGCTGATCGACGTCGTCCCCGCGTCGCTGTTCCGCCTGCCGCGCTCCACCACCGAGCGCCACGGCGTGCCGCTGTCGGTCGCGCCCGGCACCGGCAACACCGGCCTCATCGAGCTGGTCGGCGACGCCCACGGCGAGGCCCCGGTCGACAGCGCGACGCCGACCCCGATCCCCGGCACGCTGCGGCCCATCAGCTCGCCGCTGCCGAACGCCGGCCAGGAGGCGACCGGTCGAGGCTCGGTGATCACCGAGCAGATCATCGTCGCGCCGCCACGCACGATCGGCCTGGTCGCGATGTCGGTCGTCGCGGGCGCCCTGCTCGCGGTGGTCATCGTCGGCGCGCTGCTGTGGATGATGCGCGACGACGACCGGGGCGCGTCGGATCCCGCGGTCGCGGGCAAGGCCTCGGAGGCCGGCATGGTCGGTCCCGCCGGTGGCCTCGACGCGACCCTCGATCGGATCGACGCCCAGATCGGCCGCGGCGAGTTCGACCTCGCGGCGATGGAGCTCGATCGCATCCGCTCCGCGTCGCAGGGGGACGCGACCGCCAGGGCCCGCGTCACCGCGGCGCAGGAACGCATCGTGGTCGCTCGACTGCTCGCGAGCGCAGCCCGCTTCGAGGCCGAGGGCGACGTCGAGGCGGCGAAGGTGGCCTACGGCGACGTGCTCGGCCACGACGCCAGCCACGCCTTCGCAAAGGCTGCGCTGGCCCGCCTGTCCTCGGCCGCGCCGACCGAGTCCGGCGCGGCGACGGGCGGCGACGCGATCCTCGGGGCCGTCGAGATCAACGCCCGCCCCAACGCGAACGTCGCGATCGACGGGACGGAGGCCGGCACCACGCCCTACCGCGGCAAGCTCGCGGTCGGCCGGCACAGCGTGCGGATCACGGCCCGGGGCTACGCCCCGTGGGAGGGCACCATCGAGGTCGCGGCGACGGGCAACGTGCCGATCTCGGTCGCGCTGCGCGGCAAGGGCCCGGGCCACCGCGAGGCCGAGCCCGCGACGACGACCACGCCGACACCGCCCGCGACGACCCCCGCAGCGACGCCGTCCGTGCCCGCGACCGCGCCGGTCGATCCTCCGGCCGCGAAGCCCAAGAAGGATCCGTTCTTGCCGACCAAGCCGCCCTCGGGCGATGGTGACGTGTTCCTGCCCGTGAACAAGGGCGCCTAGGGGTCGGGGTCAGCCCCTCGGACTCGAAGCCAGAGACCTAGCGACATGCACCGAACGAATCCCCTCGTCTCCGCCCTCGTCGCCGCGCTCGTCGCCGTCACGGTCGTCGCCGCGCCCCTGCACGCGACCGCGGCGCCGGCCGAGGGGGCCGAGGCCGCCGCGCCCGAGGGCGCCGACGCGCTGAGCGACGCCGCCGTCGCGGCGTTCAAGGCCCGCGAGTACGACAAGGCGGTCGATCTCTTCCAGCAGGCGTACTCCCTCGACCCGCAGCCGAACTACCTGTTCAACATCGGCCGCGTCTACGAGGAGAAGGGCGACCTCGAGAAGGCCGTCGCGAACTACCAGGAGTTCGTGAAGCAGCCCGGGGTGGATCTCGAGGCCCGCGAGAACGCGACGGCGCGGCTCAAGGTCCTGCGCCAGACGCTGGATCAGCTCCGCGAGGACGCCGAGCCCGAGGCGAAGCCCGACACGACGCCCGTCGCCGAGGGCCCGACGCCGGCGGAGCAGGCCGCGGCGGCGAAGAAGCGCAAGATGCGGATCGCCGGCTACTCGCTGCTCGGCGTCGGCGGCGGTGCGCTCGTCATCGGTGCGGTGTTCGGCGGGCTCGCGGTCGGCAAGTCCAACGATGCGAAGGACGCCGCGTTCGTCGACGACAAGCTCTCGCTGCGGCAGGAGGCCAAGGGCCGCGCCGCGGTCGGTGATGGCCTGCTCATCACCGGCGGAGTGCTCGCCGCCGCCGGCCTCGCCCTCGTGCTCGCGACGCTCGGCAAGGGTCGGGGCAAGGCGGGCACCGACACGGCCGCCAGTCGCGTTCGCCGTGGCCTCGCAGTGCGACCTGCCCTCGGTCCCACCGGCGCGGGCCGCTGGGGCGCCGGCCTGTCGCTCGGCGGCAGTTTTTGACACGATGAGTTCGGGGTGACGCCTTCGCGTCGCCGCAGTCCTTGGCCTGGAGGTTCGACATGATCCGCGCGTGCTCCCACCGTGAACTCCGTCATGGACCCCCACGCGTCCATCGGCTCGGCGCGCTCGCCTCGGCCTGCGCCGCGGCGCTCGGGCTTGGTGTCGGTGGCTGCAGCCTCGCGCTGGACCTCGACGATCAGATCAAGTGCTCCGCGGACTCGGATTGCCCGTACAACGCCGGCCAGGGCAGCTGCGTCGACGGCTTCTGTCGGCCGCCCGGCGCCTTCGACAGCACCGGCGCCACCGCGACCGAGACCGGCACCAGCACGGATCCGACCGGGCCGACGACGTCGGCGACGTTGACGGATCCCTCGGACACGTCGGTCGACTCGACGGACTCGTCGTCGACCGCGACCACGGGGCCTGCCGGCTGCGCGCTCAACTCGGAGTGCGAGAGCGACCAACGCTGCGGCGCCGACGGGACCTGCGTCGACCTGCTGTCGGCCGAGTGCCAGATCCTCGAGTGGCCCGAGGGCGGCGAGGTCGACGATGTGGTGTTCGTCGGCTCGATCATGCCGACCAGCCCGCCGTTCGACAACCTGGTCCAGCCGCTCGAGAACGCGGTCCAGCTCGCGATCGAGGACTTCAACCAGGAGACGAGCCTGCCCGGCGACCGCAAGATCGCGTGGGTCGGCTGCGACGACTCGGCCGGCGGCGATGCGGCGACGAACGCCGCGACCCACCTGGTGAGCAACGTCGGCGTGCCGGCGATCATCGGACCGATCTTCTCCGAGTCGGTGCTGCAGGTGGCCAACGACGTGGCGATCCCCGGCGGCACGTTCCTGATGGCCCCGGCCTCGACGGCGATGTCGATCGCCGACCTCGACGACGACAACCTCGTGTGGCGCACGATCGCGGGCGACGTGTACCAGTCCAATGCGCTCGTCGATCGGTTCATCGACCTGGACGATCAGGCCGAGGTGTCGAACCTCCTCATCCTGGCCAAGGACGACGCCTACGGGAACGGCATCCTCAGCGCGATCCTCACCGACCTCGAGGCCGCGCTGCCGAGCGCCGCGATCTACTACGACACCTACCCCGACCCCACGACGTTCGCGAGCCAAGAGGAGCTGCTCGCGAGTTACGGGGCGGTGTTGGCGGCCGCCGCGGGCGACGACGCCAACAACCCCTACTACACGCACGTGCTGTTCATCGGCACGAGCGAGATCCAGGCGTTGCTGTACTCGTACCTGGGCGTCGTGTGGCAGGGCGCGATGGGCGACCCGATGCCGCTGTTCACGGTCACGCACGGCGCGGTGCCCGAGCTCGAGCGGTTCATCAACGAGATCGGACCGGGATCGGGGACCGGGGCCTTGGTGCCGCTGAAGCCCCTCATCGAGAGCCGCCTGCAGGGCACCTCGCCGGTGGTGCTCAACCCCGAGAACTTCGAGGCGTTCAGCGTCCGTTATCGCATCCGCTTCAACGACGAGGAGCCCCTGACGTCGTCGGCGCTCAGCTACGACGCGACGATGTCGACGCTGTTCTCGATGTGCACGGTCGCGGGCGATGCTCCGGTGACCGGGGCCGGCGTCGCCGCCGGGATGCCGCGGCTCGTCGACGCCGACGGCGAGTTCATCTCGTTCTCGGGCTCCGATCTCTCGTTCATCGCCGACGCGCGCAACACCCTCGCGACCGGTGACGGTAGCGTCGATCTGCAGGGTGTCAGCGGCGAGCTGCAGTGGGACGTCGCGACCGGCGACATCCGGGCGGACGTCTGGGGTTGGGACGTCCTCGACCCGAGCATGCCCCCCGACGGCTCGATGCCCACCGCCGCGCCGACGCGGATCTACGTGCTGAACCCCGTCCCTGCGACGGATGGGACGTGGGCGGACATTCCTCCCGGGTAGTCGGGTGGGTGCTCGCAGCGGCGTCTGCGTGTGGGTCTCCACGTCCACCTGCGGACACCACGACGAGCGCCCTCGCGACGTCGGGCGACGATGACACTGGGGCGGTCGCCTCGTCCACCGATCCTCGGGGCGACGAGTCGAGCACCGCGAGCACCTCGACCACCTCGACCACCGCCGCCGACTCCTCCACCACCGCCGACGACACCACCTGCAGCCTCTCCGGCCAACCCGGCACCTGTGGCGACGTGACCGCGTGTCCCGCCCCCGCGCTCTCGGTGCTCGGCACGTGCGACGACGTCCCGGCGATCCAGTGCTGTCTCCCCGATGCCGTGTCGTGCTCGGTCGACGCTGCGCCGGGCCTGTGCCTGCCCGAGGCCGAGTGCCCCGCCGACCTCGTGCGCACCCCGGGCCTCTGCCCCGGCGACGCCGACGTGCAGTGCTGCACCGATCCGGCGCTCGCCTGCGATCCCGACGCCGCGCCCACGCCCAACGACGGCCTCGTCGAGGCGCCGTGGGATCCCGCCTGCCCCGACGGCATGATCGCGATCCAGGACCTCGCGATCGGCGACTTCTGCATCGATCGTCACGAGGCCTCGCTCGTGGTGCTCGATGCCGACGGCGCGGTGATCGGCTCGCACTCGCCCTACGTGCACCCGACCGGCGACGTCCGGGCGGTGTCGATCGACGGCGCGGTGCCACAGGGCTACATCGACGGCGACACTGCGGCCGCCGCCTGTGCCACCGCCGGCAAGCGCCTGTGCGACGACGACGAGTGGTTGCGCGCGTGCCGAGGCGCAGCCGGCCACGTGTATCCCTACGGCGACCGGCTCGAGCCGGGCACCTGCAACGACGCCCGCGTGCAGCACCCCGCCGTCGAGTACTTCGGCACCGCCGATCCGAGCATCTGGTCGCAGCTGGGCAACCCCTGCATCCTGCAGGTCCCCGACGGCGTGCAGACGACCGGGGCCCACGTCGGCTGCGTCAGCGACGACGGGGCCTTCGACATGATGGGCAACCTCCACGAGTGGACCGCCGATCCGGCGGGCACGTTCCGCGGGGGGTTCTTCGTCGACACTGCGCTCAACGGGCCCGGCTGCACGTACGCGACCACCGCGCACGATCGCTCCCACTGGGACTACTCGACCGGGTTTCGCTGCTGCGCGACGCCCCTGTGACCACCGCGAGCGCGGTTCGGGCCGGGGCAACGCGCCCCACGCGAGCGGGCCGACGCGCTGCTATGCTGCGCGCTCCCGGAGACACGACATGGACGAAATGATTCAGCAGTTGGTGGAGAAGGTCGGACTCGACGAGACCAAGGCCGCCGCGGTGGTCGAGTTCCTCAAGGAGAACATCAGCAAGGTCCCCGAGTGGCTCGGCAGCAGCGACGTGCTCGAGAGCCTGAAGGACAAGCTGCCGGGCGGGCTCGGCAAGCTGTTCTAGGGGGGCGAAGCCCTCCTCTAGGGCTTCGCGAGGACCTTCTGGATCACCTCGCGAAAGCGCATGTTGAGCGCAAGGATGTCCTTGCGCTCGCCCTCGTCCTTCGCCTCCGGTGTCCGCATGAGCGCGTCGACGAGTTCGTTGCCGCGACGGTAGCGTTCGACCCACTCGGGCTGCGGGATCGTCTTCGACTTGGCGTGCATCGCCTCGAGATCGGTGACGAACGTCTCGAGCTCTCCGTACGCCTTCTCGTAGTCCACCGGCGTGGTCGGCTCGGCCGGTGGCGGAGCCGCGAGCGGTCCCGCGGCCGACTTGGTCGCCGCCACGCGGGCGCGTCGCTCGGCGCTCGCCGGGCTGGGCTCGCGGTCCGATTTCGACGACGCGGCGCGGGGCCGCTGCCCGCCGTCCTTCGCCGCGGCGGGCGCCTCGGCATCCGGACGCGACGCGACCACCACCGCATACCCGACCAGGCCGATCGCCGCGACCGCGGCGACGATGCGCACGACCTTCTGCACCGCCATGGCATAACATGGACCGCAGCGAGGTGCCCATGGGTGACGACACCACCATCTTCGGAAAGATCCTCGACGGTCAGATCCCCTGCCACCGGGTCTACGAGGACGAGCACACGCTGGCGTTCCTCGACATCTTCCCGCTGTCGCCGGGCCACACCCTGGTGATCCCGAAGCAGCGCGTCGCGGCGCTGCACGAGCTGTCCGACGAGAGCGCCGCGGCGATCGGCCGCGTGCTGCCGCGGATCGCCCGCGCGATCCTGCGGGCCACCGGCGCCACCGCGTACAACGTGCTGCAGAACAACGGCGCGGCCGCCCACCAGGCCGTCTTCCACGTCCACTTCCACATCATCCCGCGCCACGGCGACGCCGGCCTCGGGCTCGGCTGGCACCCCACCGCGCTCGGTGCCGAGGCCGCGGCCGAGCTGCGCTCGCGCATCGCCGACGAGATCGAGACCTAGCGCACCGGCGCGGATCCAGGCGCTGCGTGCGACAGCCCGGCGCGATGGGAGTCGTGTCTCCGAGGGGCCGCATGCCCGCGCCCCGCGGAACCCACGCCATGCCGATTCTCGCCACGCTCCTCGCCTCCTGGGCGATCGGCGCCACGCCGACCGCCCTCGCCTCCCCAGAACCCACCGAGGCGGTCGCCCTCGACCCCGCGCGCGTGCAGGCGTGCCTCGCCGAGGGCGGCGCCGAGGCGGACTGCATCGCCGAGGCCGAGGCCGCCGCCGCGATCGGTGCATGCGTCGCCGGCGGTCGCAGCGAGGCCGAGTGCGTCGCCGCGCTCGAGGCCGACGCGGAGCGCCCGTCCGACGAAGCGCCGACCATCGTCGCGCCGACGGCCGACGCCCAACCACCCGACGAGGGCGTGGAGGAGGCGCCCGCCATGGATCCCGCGGAGTACCTCGCGCTGCTGCGCGAGGTGCTGCGCTCGCAGAAGGACGCGGTCGCACTGCGCCTCGAGGAGAAGATCGCGGCCAAGCAGGACGAGAAGATGGCGACGATGTCGCGGCTGCTGGGCTGGCTGTCCCTCGCCGGTCTGTTGCTGCTGCTGCTGCCGTTGTCGCTGCGTCGCAAGTACCCCGGTCAGGAGGCGATGCTGTTCAAGTACTCGGCGCTCGCCGCGGGCGTGTGCGTCGCGGCGATCTTCCTCTTCTCGCGCGTTCTACTGCTGCTGCGCGGGATCCAGGGCGCGCTGTCGTCGGTGACCAACCCCCAGGTCGCCGTCATCGACGCGACGTTCCAAGTCCTCGACGACAACGTCGAGGATCTCGTCGACGTCGGACCCATGCTCATCGAGGCCCCGCTCGCGCAGGTGGCCGCGGGCGAGCAGGACAGCCTGCCGATGGCGATCCTCGACAACGTGTCGAAGATCAACGAGGACATCACGATCTTCAAGACCATCGCGCGGCAGTTCGAGGGCGTGTTCGCGATGTTCGGCTACCTGCCGATCGTCCTCACCGTCGTCGCGGTGGTGCTGTTCGTGCTGTCGATCAAGCCCGTGATCCTCGAGATCGTGGCGCTGCCGGGCCGCGTCGCCGCCGGCGAGGCCCGGGCGGGGGACGTGGTCAAGGAGGTGTTCCGCACCGTCGGTCGCGAGCTGCTCGCGACGCTGTGCCTCATCGGGACGCTCGTGGTGGTGACGGTCATCTCCGGCGTCATGCTCACGCTGGCGGTCGAGCCGGCCATCGAGGCGTTCCTCGCCTACGTGTTCACGGCGCTGATGTACACGATCGCCGCGCCGGAGTTCTCGAAGTTCGCCGTCTACGCCAGCGTCATGGGCGCGCTGATGTTCCTGGTGTTGAACGTCGCGGCGGTGCTCGTCACCAACGTGCTGTTCCTCGGCAAGGCGCAGAAGATCTTCAAGCGCCGCTTCCACGAGCGCGTGCCGCTGTCGGCCCATCGCCGCTTCTGGGGCTGGGGCAGCATCTCGCTCCTCTGGGCCCAGGTGCTGCCGATCCTGTTCGTGGCCGGGGCGCGCGAGGGCATCGGCGCGCTCATCGACGCGCTCACCAAGGGCGACGACATCCCCTGGTCGGCCGTGCTGCTGTCGGGTCCGGCGATCCTCGTGTTCGGTTTCGTCGTCGTGTACTGGGCCGCGCGCGGCTTGAAGGCGGTGTCGTTCCTCATGAAGTACCGGCCGCAGGACGCGGCCGCGGCTGCACCCGGGGAGATCCAGGGCGCCCGCGGCCGCACCGCGCGGTATCGGGCGACGTGACCCGCCCTGCGCGGGGTGTACTCTCCGGAGCCATCCATGCGACTGCGATCCGGAGCCCTCGGTTGTGCCCTGCTGTTGGCCTGTGGTGACGACGGCGCCCCCGCCGGCGCGGACGCGACCTCGTCCGACGGCTCCGGCCCCGGCCCCGTCGACACCAGCGGCGGGAGCGGCGACACCACCGGCTCCATCCCCGATCCCGATCCCGTCGTCGACTGGCCGACACTCCCCTGTGACCCGCTCGTGCCCGACTACTGCGGGCACCCGTTCCCCTCGAACGTGTTCACCGTCGCCGACGCCGACACGCCGACCGGGCGACGCGTCGAGCTCTCGACCGACATGATGCCGGTCAGCTACTACGAGGTGCAGGCCGATCCGACGCCGTGGTCGCGCAGCGACGGCTTCTCGCCGGGCGCGGGCATCATGGTCCACATCCCCGGGGCCACCGCGGTCGGCTTGCCCAGCGCGGCGCACATCGCCGAGTCCCTCGCCGAGGACTCGCCGACGATCCTGCTGGACGCCGAGACCGGCGAGCGGGTGCCGCACTTCGCCGAGCTCGATCTGTCGGGTGACGATCCCGACGCCCGGGTCCTGTTCGTGCGCCCCGCGGTGCGCCTCGCCAATGCACGGCGCTACATCGTGGCGCTGCGCGGCCTCGTCGACGCCGAGGGCACCGCCATCGCGGCGACGCCGGCCTTCGTCGCGCTGCGCGACGGTCAGCCCTCGGACGAGCCGTCGATCGAGGCGCGGCGCCCGCTGTACTCCGACATCTTCGGCCAGCTCGACGCCGCCGGCGTCGCGCGAGCCGACCTCCAGCTCGCCTGGGACTTCACCACCGCGAGTGACGAGAACCTCGTGACGCCGCTGGTGCACATGCGCGACGAGGCGCTCGCGCTGGTCGCCGACGCGCCGGTCTTCACCCTCGACGAGGTCGACACCGCGTTCGACCCGCGTGTCGCGTACAAGATCACAGGCACCTTCGAGGTGCCGCTGTTCGTCGATCAGCCGGGCCCGGACGCGGTGATGAACCTCGACGACGCCGGTCTGCCCGAGGCCATCGGCACCTACGCGTTCGAGTTCGAGCTGCTGATCCCGCAGCGGGCCACGACCGAGGCGGTGCAGCTGCTCCACTACGGCCACGGCCTGCTCGGCACCCGTCGCGAGATCGAGCGCGAGGAGTTCCTCGAGCTGTGCGAGAACCACGGCTGGGCGATCTACTCGACCGACTGGATCGGCCTGGCGCAGCCCGATCAGGCGACCATCGGCGCCATCCTACAGAGCGGCGCCATCGAGGACTTCGACGGCATGTTCGCCCGACTGCAGCAGTCGGTGGTCAACGCGTTGGTGCTCGATCGTGTGATCGCCCAGGGCGTCGCCGCCGATCCGATGTTCGCCGACCTCCTCGACCCGTCGATCCAGGCCTACTACGGCATCAGCCTCGGCGGGATCATGGGCGCGCTGTACATGAGCGTCACCCAGGACGCGACGCGCGGCGGCCTCGAGGTCATGGGTTCGCCGTTCGGCCTGCTGCTCAACCGCAGCGCGCAGTTCGACGCGTTCTTCGAGATCGCGAAGTCGACCTACGAGGATCCGCGCGACATCCAGCTCGTGCTCGGCCTGGTGCAGATGCTGTGGGATCGGGTCGAGCCCGACGGCTTCATCACCCACCTGCGCGACGAGCCGCTGGCCGACACGCCCGCGCACGAGGTGCTGATGCGCGCCGCGGTCGGCGACCACTCGGTGTCGACCGTCGCCGCGCACGTCCTGGCGCGCACGCTCGACGTGCCGCTCGTCGACGCCGGGGGCCGCGAGGTCTTCGGCCTCGAAACCGTGGCCGAGCCGCCGGCCGGCAGCGCGTACATCGAGTACGACTTCGGCCTGCCCCCCGAGCCCGACTGCGCCCTGCCCCAGCGCGCCTGCGACGATCCCCACGGCTCGATCCGCGTGCTGCCCGAGGCGGCCGAGCAGCTCGACCACTTCCTGCGCACCGGCGAGGTCCGCAACTTCTGTCCGGGCGGCGTGTGCAGCTTCCCGCAGGACGGCTGCGATCCCACACCGGACCCGGGCGTGTGCGCCGGCTGAAGCGGGCCGCTCCCCCGAAAGGACCGAGCCATCGTCAGTGCGGCGCGGCGAAGTACGGGAACGCCTCGGGCGGCGCGACATCTCCCGAGGGGGGATTGAGCGGCAGATCGGCGAGCGTCGTCAGGCCGTGTTCGCCGAGGTCGAGCAGGATCACCGCGAGGACGAGATCGAGGGCGGGATCGGTGGGCCGTCGTCCGTTCGGGAAGCCCGCGGGCGCCGTGAACTCCACGCGCAGCACATCGGGCAGGAGGAGCGGCCGGAGCTGCTGTACGCAGTCGAGCAGGGCGCACGGGGTGAGGCCCATGGCGACGAGGTCGTCGTCCAGCGCGTCGTGCAACGCGCTCAGGTGCTCGACGATCTCCGGCACGAAGACCTCGGCCACGTCGTCCGCTGGATCGCCGTCGTTGTACGCGTCCGTGTCGTCGATGAGCATCACCGCGACCCCCGGCATGCCCAGGCGGTCGATCCGGGCGTACTCGGCGGGATCGCCGTCCTCGAACACGAAGGGATCGTCGCCGCCGTCGTCGGTGGTGTCGCCGTCCGTTTCGCCGGGGTCGGTGGTCGCCGTCGTGGCGGTCGAGGCCGTCGTGGTCGGCGAGCTCGTGGTGCCCATCGTCGGATCGGGCGACGTCCCCTCCGAGCCGTCGTCCCCCGTCGTCTCGACACCGCCCGACTCGCCGCCGCCGCGATCCTGGGCCGGCTCGCCGCAGGCCACGGCCACGAGCGCGAGGACGAGGGCGCCGGTTCCCCGCGTGACGTGCATGGCGTGCCTCATCTCCGCCCCGTGCTGACCCAGGTCGTCACCGTGTCCGAGCCGCCCGCCACCGCGTCGATGCTCATCTCGAGCACCACCGCCGTGATGTTGGTTCCGGCGAAGAAGTCGCGGGTGTCGTCGAACATCAGCGATCCAGATCGCTGCGTCAGCCTCGCGCCGTCGAGGTCGAAGAACAGCGCGTCGTCGCGCAGGCCGGCGAACACCCGCAGGTCGAGGCCCGCGTCGATCGTGGTGTCGATGGGGCCGACGACGGGCTCCGCGACGCCCGGCAGGTTCTCCACCCGCACGCCCCAGTCGCCGCGACCGTTCTGGCCGAAGCGCACGTAGACCTCGCGATCGGAGGCGTTGTCGCCGTCGTTGTCGAGGTGCACGGTGTAGAGCACGCCGCTGTCGAGCACCGCCGGGAGGCCGGCCTCGGACAGCCCCGCGAAGCCGAACGCGACCACGAGCTTGCTGCCGGCGTGCCACGCGTAGACGTCGGTGAGATCGGCGGCCGGGTCGTCCCGGGTCGTGGGCGAGTCGGCGTGGTCGGCCGCCTGCGTCGGGGCCGAGGCCAACGGGGAGAGCAGGGCCGCGAGCGCGATCGCGCCGGATCGCACCGCCCAGGGTCGAAGTGTCGTGGTCACGGGTCCTCCGGCCAGGGCGTGCAGCGCACCGGGCTCGTGGCTCCTACGCGGAGGGGGCGTCGGCGGATCACCCGCACCGGCGCCGATCCACCGCCACGCGAGCTCCGTACCTGCCCCCGTCGAGGGTGCGCGGTCCACCGGACCGACTCGACGCGGAGGTTTCCATGACGAAGACGATGACCCTTCTCCTCTCGGTTTCCCTGTTGCCCGCCTGTGCTGGGGGCGACGACGACGGCGACGACGGCATGAACGCAGACTCGGGCTCGGTCGGTGGATCCGACGAGTCGACCGGGGACACGACCGCGGGCATGACCGGCGATCCGACCACGGCCCCGACGACCGCCGAGACCCTGTCCACCACCGCGACCACGGACGACGAGAGCAGCTCGGGCGGCGCCGATTCGTCGACCGGAGACGCCCCCGCGGAGCTGTCGTGCGCCAGCTACTGCGACGTGTACCTCGCCGGCTGCGTCGACTTCAGCGAGTACGCCAACGAGCAGGACTGCCTCGACAACTGCGCGCAGTGGCCGATGGGCGCGGCCCCCGACACGGCGGTCGACTCGCTCGGCTGCCGGCTCTACCACGCGACCGTCGCGACGAGCACGGATCCCTCGATCCACTGCCCGCACGCGGGCCCGAGCGGCGCGGCGACGTGCGTGACCGAGAACGCGCCGGACTGCGGCCTGTATTGCTCGCGCTACTTCGAGAGCTGCGTCGACGGCCTCAACGCCTACGACGACGAGGCCGACTGCATGGCCCAGTGCGGGGGTTGGTACGCGGGCAGCGCGAAGGACGTCGACGGGGACACCATCGGGTGCCGCACGTACCACGCCGGAGCTGCGCTCGCCGACCCCGACACGCACTGCCCGCACGCGGGGCCGGGCGGCGGGGGCGTCTGCGTGCTGTGATGCGCCGCCGCGGTCGACGTACGAGGATGACGGTCATGACGATCGGGGCGACGAGGGCCGCACGCGTGACGTCGATGGCGGCGATGCTGCTCGGCGCGCTCGTGGGCTGCGCCGCCCCGGTCGCGGCGACGCGCCACCCCGAAGCGTCGGCCGTCGCCGCCGAGGTGGCGTGGCAGCCGTGGTCGAAGGCCAGCTTCGAGCGCGCCCGCGCCGAGCGGCGCCTCATCCTCGTCAACGTCGTCGCGACGTGGTGCCACTGGTGCCACGTGATGGAGGAGACGACGTACCGCGATCCCGAGGTCGCGGCCCTGCTGCGCGATCACTTCGCGACGATCCGCGTCGACTCCGATGCGCGCCCCGACGTCGCCGAGCGCTACCGCGAGTGGGGCTGGCCCGCGACCGGGGTGCTGTCGCCCGACGCACAGCCGGTGCTCGAGCTGCGGGGCTACCAGGAGCCGCGGGGCTTCGCGGCGCGGCTCCGCCAGCTCGTCGCGGATCGCGATCGCGGGACGCTGCGCCACCGCGTGGTCGAGCCGGCCCGGCCCGCACGTGAGCAGCGGGCGCTCGACGCCATCCGCGACCAGGTCGCAGCGCAGCTCGACGGCTTCTACGAGCCGGATCAGGGCGGCTGGGGGAAGCAGCAGCGCTACCCCGCGCCGGGGCCGATCGAGCACGCCTTCGTGCGCGCGCGCGTCGACGACGACGCCGCGAGCGCGACGCAGGCCCTGACGACGCTGGCGTCGGCGGCGAAGCTCATCGACCCGGTCTTCGGCGGGATGTACCAGTACTCGGTCGACGGCGACTGGGACCACCCGCACTTCGAGAAGATCACCGCGATCCAGGCCGGGGCGATCCGCAACTTCGCCTACGCCCATCGACTCACCGGGGAGGCCCGTTGGCTGGACCACGCGCGGGACGTGGCGCGGTACATGACGACGATGATGCGCGCCCCGGACGGCGGCTTCTACACCAGCCAGGACGCCGACCTGCGGCGCGAGGGCGCGCCCGCGGTGGTCGGTGCGGCGTACTACGCCGCGGACGAGGCCAGCCGTCGGGCCCTCGGGATCCCGCGCATCGACACCGAGGTCTACGCCGACTTGAACGGGATGATGATCGAGGCGCTGTGCGATCTGCATGCGGCCTCCGGCGATCGCGATCCGCTCGAGCAGGCGCAGACGACCGCGCGGCGGCTGCTCGAGACCCACGCCGACCCGGGCGGCGGGTTCCGCCACCGCGCGGAGGATCCCGACGCGCGACGCTACCTCCGCGATCAGGTCGCGATGGGCCGGGGATTGCTCGCGCTGTACCGCAGCACCGGCGACACCGCGTGGCTCGCCCACGCCGAGCGCGTGGCGGGGTTCATGCTCGCGTCGCTGCGCGACCCGGACACGGGGGCCTTCTTCGCGCACACCCTCGATCCCGACGCGGTCGGCGTGTTCGCGCGGCGTCGCACGCCCCACGAGGAGAACGGGCTCGCCGCGCGGCTGCTCGCGGCGCTGCACCGCCACACCGACGGCGACGGAACCACGGCGACGCCCTACCTCGCCGCGGCCGAGCGCGCCCTGGCGAGCCTGGGGGATCCCGCGCGCGTCGCCGAGGAGGGCCGCATCCTCGGGCAGTACGCGCTCGGCCTGCAGGAGGTCACGATGGCGACGCTCGACATCACGATCGTCGGCGATCTCGCGGCCCCGGGCACCGGGGCGCTCCTCGCGGCGGCGCTGCGCTACCCGGAGCCGCGCGCGGTCGTCGAGGTCGGACGGCCCGGTGATCGCTACCCCGACCTCGGCAAGCCCGCGGTGTACCTGTGCACGGCGTCCGCCTGCAGCACGCCGATCACCCGCCCCGACCGCTTCGCGGCCGCCGCGGACGCCTTCGTGCGGACGAGCCTGCCGCCGCGTCCAGCCGCTATCATGCGGCCATGACGACATCGATCGCTCGGGTCACGATGGTGCTCCTCGCCGCTGTGTTCGCCTGCACCGCCACGCCGCGCGCCACGGACACCGCCGCGTCGCCGAGCCCCGGCCCGGCCCCGGTCGACGCCACCGCGGGCGTCGTCGACGACGGCGGCGCGCCCCCGGCCGCCGGCTGCCGCACCGACGCGGACTGCGGCGGCAATGCGGTGTGCGAGGGCGAGGGCTGCGGCGACGTGCTCGGCACCTGCGCGCCGGCCGATCGCATGTGCACGCGCGACGCCCAGAGCTACTGCGATTGCGAGGGCGTCACGTTCGTGGCGTCGGGCAGCTGTCCCGGCCGACGCTTCGCGCACCGCGGCGTGTGCGAGCGCGCTGCGCCCAAGCCCGACGGCACCGCCTGCGAGGCCGGCTCCGAGTGCGAGAGCGGCGTGTGCGAGGGCGAGGGCTGCGACGTGCCGGGTGTCTGCAAGCCCGCGCAGCGGCCGTGCACCAAGGACCTGCGCGAGTACTGCGGCTGCGACGGCAAGACGTTCCGCGGGAGCGGTAGCTGCCCGGGATCGCGGTTTTCGAAGCGCGGGGCGTGCTAGCGGTATGCTGATCGGCATGCTGGGTTCGGTGCTCGCGGGACTCGGGATCGTCGCGGTCGTGACGGTGGCGGAGCCGGAGTTCGGCGTGGAGGTGCTGCACGGGTCGGGGTCGACGGGGTCGACGGGCACGGGCACGTCGGGCACGTCGGACACAACGGGCACGGGCACGGGCACGGGCACGGGCACGGGCACGGGCACGGGCACATCGGGCACGGGCACGGGCACGGGCACGGGCACGGGCACGGGAACGGGGAGCACGGGGACGGGATCCAACGACGACGGCGGCAGCTTCGTCGGCGACGACGTCACGGGCATCACCTACGGCGCCGAGGATCTCGAGGACGGCTGCGTCGATCCCGACGACGAGGATCCGGGCTGCTGCGACGACGCCGACAACAACAGCGACAACTTCTGCCACATCTCTCGCCAGGGGCGTGATCGCGTCGCGATCGCGGTCCTGCTCATCCTCCTCGCCCGCCCGCGGCGGCGTCGCTGAACCGAGGGGTCGCGCTGACCGAGCCGCCGCAGACCGACGACGACGGCAACCCCCTGGGCGACCTGCTCGAGCGGGCGCGGCCCGACGCCGACTTCGCGGCCGAGCAGGCGCTGCGCTCCCTGCAGTCGCGGCTCTTCGGCGCGACGGCGCAGCCCGTCACGATGGTCGGGCGCTACGTCATCGAGGGGCGGCTCGGCGCCGGCGGTGGCGGCACCGTCTACCGCGCCCGCGATGCCGAGAACGGGCGCGTCGTCGCGGTGAAGCTGTTGGTCTCCGACGGGCGCGCCGCCTCGCCGCGCGCCCGATTGCTGCGCGAGGCCCAGTCGCTGGCCAAGCTCCAGCACGAGAACATCGTCGAGTTCTACGAGGTGGGCGTCTTCAACCCCGGCGTGCTCGATCCGAGCGCGTCGAGCACCGACAACGGCGTCTTCCTCGCGATGGAGTGCGTCGACGGCTGCAACCTCGCCCAGTGGGCCGACGACCCGCACCCCTGGCAGCAGGTTCGCGATGTGTTCGTCGCCGCGGGGCGAGGGCTGGCATTCGCCCACCAGCGCGGCATCGTGCACCGCGACTTCAAGCCGAGCAACGTGCTGGTCGGCGACGATGGCCGCGTGCGCGTCGCGGACTTCGGGCTGGCCCGGGCGACCCGAGAGCTGACCGCGCCCCTGCCGGGGCTCACGCTGCGCCTGCCGGACGAGGCCTCGCTGCCGGGCGTGCACATGGCGTTGACCAAGCCCGGCACCGTGATCGGCACGCCGGCGTACATGGCCCCGGAGCAGCACCTCAGCTCGCGCGCCGACACGCGCAGCGATCAGTTCAGCTTCTGCCTCGCGCTGTACGAGGCGCTGTATCGGCGCAGCCCGTACCAGGGCAGCACGCCGGGCAAGCTGCTCGAGGCCAAGCTGCGCGGCATCATCGTGCCGCCGCCCCGCGACACCGCGATCCCGTCGCGGGTCAACCGCGCGGTCGTCCGTGGCCTCGCCCCCGATCCCGCCGCGCGCCACGAGTCGATGGAGGCGCTGCTGGAGGCGCTCGTCGCCGACGCCGGCGCGCCACGCCCGGCCCGCGTCGCGGTCGCGGTCGCAGTCGCGGGCACGGCGATCGTCCTCGCGGCCGCCACCGCGTGGACCCTCGGTCGTGCGCCCGCGGCGAGCTGCGACGACGACCTCGCGAGCAGCGGCTGGAATCACGACCGCGAGCTGCAGCTCCGCGACGCGTTCGCGGCCAAGGGCGTCGGCTACGGCGAGACCACCCTCGTGCGCGTGCGGGACCGGCTCGATCGCTGGTCGACGGACTGGTCGACGGCCCGCGGCGCGATCTGTGCCCCGACCAGCGCGTCGGCCCCGGCGATCGCGTGCCTGCGCGCGTCGAAGCTCGCGTCGACCGCGGTGCAAGACGCCGTGTCGCGGACCGACGCGCTGCACGTCGAGCGGGCGATCCGGGCGAGCGCGCGGATCCCCGAGGCAGCGCGGTGCACCGCCAACAACGCCCCCGGATCCACGCACGATCGCTCCCTCGACGATCCCCTGTGGCAGGCCTTCGCCGCCGTGGAGCTCGGGGATCCCGGGGCCGCGAAGCTGGCTGACGCGGTGCGCGAGGCCGCGGGCACCGACGCGCCCGCGATCGCAGCCGCGGCGACGGTGCTGCTCGCCGAGGCGAGCCCGAGCGACGTCGACGACGCCGCGCTGGCGCGGGCGCACGCCGACGCGCATGCGCTCGCGGTGCCGATGTGGACCGAGCGTGCGGCGCTGCTGGGCCTGGCGCGGAGCCTCGACGCCGGGGACACCGCGGGGGCCGAGCGCTGGCTGGCCGCGCTGGCGAGCGACCCGACGCCCGAGGTCGCGGCCCGCGTCGCGATCGCGAGCGCCACGCTCGCCCACGACCGAGGCGCGGGGGACCAGGCCGCGGCGCAGTGCCGCGCCGCGCGGGAGATGATCACCGCGGCGCCGCTCGATCCCGTGGTCGGCTTCGACGTCGAGGTCGCGTGCGCCCGCATCCGCGACGCGATCGGCCCGGGGGAGGCCGCCGTCGCGCAGTGGGAGGCCGCCGCGGCGATGGCCGAGCGGGCGTTCGGGAGCGATCACCCGATCGCCGCGCGCACGCGCTGCGACCTCGGCCTGGCCTTGCTCGCCGCGGGCCGCCGTGATCCGGCGCGCCCCCACGCCGCCCTCGGCTTCGATGTCCTGCGCCGCGTCACCGCGCCCGACGACGTGCGCCGGCTGCTCCCGCTGGTGTTGCTGTTCGAGCTCGAACCGTCGCGCGACTCCGAGGCTGCGCGCCGCTGGTTGTCCTTCGCCGAGACGGTCGTCGGTGAGGATGCGTCGCGGCGGCGGGCGTACGCGCTGGCGCTGCTCGAGGTCGCGGCCGCCGTGGGCCACCAGGATCCCTCGCGCGGCCGTACGCTGCTGGATCTCGCGAGCGCGGAGGCGAAGCGCAGCGGCGACGCAGCGCTCGTCGAGCGCGTCGCGGGGCGGCTGACACCGCCCACCTGAGCACCTCCCGCGCCTGCGGTCAGCCGGGATCGCTGCGCATGTTGTCGCGCAGCGCTCGGGCCCAGTGCTCGAGCCCCTCGATGGTCGTGCGCTGGAGCTGCGCCGGGATGTCCATCGCGCCGAGCTGCTCGCGCAGCGCATCCCGGGCGCGATACAGCCGGCTCTTCACCGTGCCCGCCGGCACCTCGAGGATCACCGCGATCTCGCCGACCGGGAGCTGCTCCCAGTAGTACAGCTCGACGATCGTCTGCAGGTCGAGGGGGATCTGGCGCAGCGCCTGGAGCAGGAGCTTCTCCTCCTCGCGGTCGGCCATCACGCGGCTCGGCGATCCGTACACCGACGCGACCGACATCTCCTCGGGTCCGAACGGCGTCTCGCGGCGCTCGCGGCGACGCATGTGCATCAGCAGCTGGTTGCGCGCGATGCCGAGGATGTACGCCTTGAGGCTCGCGTCCTCCCGCAGTCGATCGCGCCCCTCGACGCAGGCGAGGAAGGTCCGCTGGATGAGATCGTCGACGTCCTCGCTCGCCTTGTTGACGAAGAAGCGATAGACGCTCATGAAGTTGCGACGCACGAGCTCGTTCCCGGCCTCGTTGTCGCCGTCGCGCCACTGGCGTAGGAGCTCGACGTCGTTGGCCATGGGGAGCACAGGTGCGCGGACGATCGGAGTCTACACCGATCTTGGCCGAACGGCCGTGCGCCCCGGGCGGCTCACTGGAGCACGAGATCTTGCCCCGCCGACAGGACGATGCGCGGGAACTCGGCCCGCACCGCGACCATCGTCGCGACGAGATCGGCCACCGTCACCGTCTCGTCGGGCTCGAGGATGATGGCCTGCTTGCCCGGGTAGCGCTTCTTCACCTCGCGCAACACCGCGCGCAGCCCCGCGGCGTCCCGTGCCCGCAGCTCGCGGTTGAACTGCGGATCCTCCGCGGTGAGCTCGAAGCCGCCGCGACCGAAGCGCAGCTGGAGCCCGAGCGCGGCCGCCCCCTGCGACAGCCGCAGGCCACCGGGGGGCAGCACGTGGAACGGCTGGCCCCGCAGCCCCCGGCCCGCGCTCGACAGCACCAGGGCGAAGCTCGGCGGACGCAGCGGCCGCGCGGTGGCGACCGCGTAGACCGAGGCGAGCAGCGTGGTGACCGGCAGGCGACCATGCGCGGCGATGACGACGTTGCCCGGCAGTTCGGTGGCGCGCTGGGTCGCCTCGATCGCGAGCGCCAGCCACTCGGCCTGGAACGCGTCGAACACGGAGGCGGGGCACAGGTTGCCGCACTCGGGCGCGGCGACCGTGTCGTTGATCCGACCGTCGGCCAGGGTGATGACCTCGCGATCGGCGGCGTAGATCCGATCGAGCCCGATCGTCACGAACATCCCAGGCTCGAGCGGGAAGCCGTTCGCCGAGGGCAGCACCTCGAGCCCCATGACCCGCGTGACGTGGCTGAGCACCACCGCCGAGAACCCCGGCAGGCGCTCGAAGGCCTGGTTCGGGGTCCCGTCGTCGACCGGCGCGCTCGGGGCCGCGGGCGCCCGCGGGGGCGCGAGCGTCCCCGTGCCGAGGACCGCCGAACCGAGCACTCCCAGACCGAGCAACCCGGCGTGCATCAGGCCGATCATCGACATCACAGCTCCTCCACAGGGAAGGCCAACCATTCGTTGACCGCGCCCTCGACGATCGGCATCGACTGGCCGCCCAGCCCGAGCGACACGCTGCTCAGGCGAACGTCGACGTCGCGCCGCGAGGGCGAGTCGCCGCCGAACTCCGGCGCGAGCACGGTGGTCATGCCGACCACGACGATGCGTCCGTCGTAGTCGGCGGTGGCGATGTAGACCCGGTAGGGGTCGCGCACGCAGTCGAGCCGCACGAGGTGCCCCCCGTCGAGGCCGGCGTGGGCCTCGGCCCGGAGCTCGTCGATGACACGACCGAGGCCGGTGCGCCCCATCCCGAGCCGCTCGAGCCGCGCGACGGCCGAGCTCGCGGCCTTGTCGATCAGCGGGTCGGCGGGCTGCGACATCGTCGACTCGCACTCGGCCCCGCGCAGGGCGCCGGCGTAGCGCTCGACCTCGCCGACGAACGCCCCCTGCACCCGCAGCGGATCGGCGTGGGCCGCGAGCTGCTGGGGGAGCACCTCGAGGATGCCGACCGGCGAGCCGCTCGCGAGCCAGAGCAGCAGGTGCAGGGCGTCCCAGCCGCTGTGGTTCTCCCCCGCGCCGACGCAGCCGCTGGTCCCGACCTCGACGCAGTGGACGAACGACTCGGCGGTCCGTCGCGACGGCTCCTCGTCCGGCAACGCGCTGGCGATCACGCGGCCGCCCGTGCAGCCGCCCTGGAGGACGGCGAGCGCCAGCGGCAGCGCCAGGCTCACGCGACGACGATGGCGGTGCGGCGACATGCGTTCCGTGGATAGCAACATCGTGCGGGCACCACAACAAAAGCGGGCGAAACCCCGCGTCACGCCGCGGGCCGACACGCGCCGTGGGCCCCCGCGGCCGCCCCCGGGAGCACCAGCGACGAGTCGCCGAACTCGTGGATCGACAGCCCCGTCGCGACCGCCTCGCGATGGGCTCGCTCGAGCAGGCTCGGTTCCGCGAAGGCGCCGAGCAACCCGTGGTGGGTCGTGCCCGGCTCGTGGATCCCCGACAGCACGCCGTCGACCACGCCAAGCGGCGTGCTCGGCCCCAGCACCAGCGAGGTGATGCCAGTGGCGGCCGTGACGACGCCGTCGTGGTCGCGCGCGTTGCCCTCGAGGGCGCGCACCACCGAGGTGCCGACGGCGACCACACGACCGCCGCGGCGCCGCGTGTCGGCGACGGCGGCCGCGGTGCCCGCCGGAACGTCGTAGCGCTCGGGCCACGGCAGCGCGGCGTCGAGCTCGGCGTCGCCCGTCGACGAGAGGCCCGCCGCGTGGGTGAGCGCCACGACCCCGACCCCACGCCGGCGCAACGCGACGAGGGTGGTGATGCCCAGGGGGCGTCCAGCCGACGGCATCTCGACGGCCCACGGCCGCGCGGCATAGCGGGTCTGGACCTCGTGGGGCGCCACCGGCCGACGCAGGTACGCGTACTGGATCGGCCGACCCAGCCGCATCACCGCCGCCCAGGCGTCGGCGAGCGTGGCGTCGAAGCGCACCGCGAGCAGGCGCGGCGATCGATCGGAGACTCCGACGATCTCGATCGCGCCGCCGTCCACGAGCATCAGGCGATCCCCGGGCCGCAGCGTCGGCGGCCGCGGGCGGGCCTCGGTGTCCGTCCGCCAATCGCCGGCGCCGAACAGCACCGCGGGCCACATCGCGTCGTCGGGTGGGCCCGCGAGCCGCAGCTCGAGCGGCGCGCCGCGCCACAGGACGCGCAGCGACGCCGGGATCGTCGCGGCATCGTTGACGACGACGAGATCGCCCGGCGCGAGCAGCCGTGGCAGCGCGGCGATCGTACGCTCGAACACGGCGTCGTGGACGGGATCCAGGACCAGCATGCGCTGGGCGTCGCCTCCCCACCGGGGCATCGTCGCGACTCTCATGCGACCTCCGGGTGGGCCGCAGCCACCGTGTCCGCGAGTCGTCCGGCGCTCACGCGGGCACCGCTGGGCACCGCGTCCAGACGCATCGCGTGGACGATCCGCCGCGCCACCGCATCGGGCGACGCCAGCGTGGCGGTGTCGGCGTCGGGCACCGCGTCCGCATGCATGCGCGTGTCCATCTCGCCGGGATCGATCTCGACCACGCGCACGCCCGTGCCCTCGAGCTCCGCCGCCCAGATTCGGCCGAGGTGATCGAGCGCGGCCTTCGACGCGCCGTACGCCCCCCACGTCGGATAGGCCTCGACCGCCGCGTCCGAGCTGATGAACACGAACGTCCCGCGGCCGCGCATCACCATCGAGCCGAGCAGCGCGCGCGTGAGCGCGAACGGGCCGAACACGTTGGTCGCGAACGTCGCCGCGAACGTCGCCGGCGTGGTGTCGGCGAGGGCGACCAGCGGCACGGGGCCCAGGGCGCTCGCGTTGTGGACGACGAGGTCGGGGGTGCCGAGCAGCGCGTGGACCTGCCCCGCGATGCGCCAAGCCGCGTCGGGATCGCCGACGTCGTCCGCGACCGCGATGGCGTCGTGGCCCTCGGCCCGTAGCGCCGCCGCGGCCGCCTCGATCTCGCGGGCGTTGCGGGCGACCATCGCCACCCGCGCGCCCGAGCGCGCCAGCACCCGCGCCAGGGCCAATCCCAGGCCGCGGCTCGCCCCCGTGATCAATGCGATCTGTTGCTCTGCCATGCTCGTCACTCCTCGAAGGGCAGCATGTCGCCGCGCAGCGCGTTGCGCCCGATCGCGGCCAACGCGTTGGCGCGTCGCCCACGGATTGGCGGCCGCATCTGTTCAGCATGACCTTCTGCGCAGCAGCGCGCGCAGCCGAAAATTTGGGCGAGACACCCCCGAGCAGCGAAGGTGCAGCCGTGGGAAACCCACCCACCGCTACACCACTTCCCGTCTCTCGAGCCCATTGGCGCAGCGCCGATGGCCGCGCAACGCTGCACCACGGCGATTGCCTAGAAATCCTCGCCGAGCTGCCCGAGGCCTCGGTCGACGTCGTGTTCGCGGATCCCCCGTACTTCCTCTCCAACGGCGGCTCGACCTGCAAGTCGGGCAAGCGCGTCAGCGTGGACAAGGGCGCGTGGGATCGCAGCCTCGGCGTCGACGAGAACCACGAGTTCAACCGCACCTGGCTGGCCGCGTGTCAGCGGGTGCTGGCGCCCAACGGCACCATCTGGGTGTCGGGCACCAGCCACGTCATCTACTCGGTCGGCTTCGCGATGCAGCAGCTCGGCTTCAAGCTGCTCAACGAGATCGTGTGGGAGAAGCCCAACCCACCGCCGAACCTGTCGTGCCGCTACTTCACGCACAGCACCGAGACGGTGTTGTGGGCGGCGCGCGACCGCAAGAGCAAGCACCACTTCGACTACCCGGCGATGCGCGCCCAGAACGGCGGCAAGCAGATGAAGTCGGTGTGGCGGATGCTCGCGCCGGGGCGCGGCGAGAAGCTGCAGGGCAACCACCCGACGCAGAAGCCCCTCGAGCTGCTGTCGCGGATCGTCCGGGCGTCGTGCCCGGAGGGCGGCGTCGTGCTGGATCCGTTCAACGGCTCGGGGACGACCGGCGTCGCGGCGCTGGCCGCCGGGCGGCGGTACATCGGCATCGAGCGCGAGGCGGCGTACGTCGCGTTGACGCAGCGCCGACTCGAAGACGCTCCGGTGGCGATCCGCGGGGGCCAGCCGGCGGCGGCGCCGGTGGTCATGCCGCCGCGGGCTCGGTTGCGCGTCGCGGCGGGGTGAACCCCGGGCGTCGGGCACGGGCACGGGCACGGGCACGGGCACGGGCACGGGCACGGGCACGGAGGATGACAACCCCTTGGGGTTGTCATCCTACCCCTCCATGATCTCCGCTTCCTTCTTCGCGATCACCTCATCGACGCCCTTGATCTCGGCGTCGGTGAGCTTCTGGATCTGATCCAGGCCCCGCTTGAGGTCGTCCTCGGACAGGCTGCCGTCCTTCTCGGATTCCTTGAGCAGGTCGTTGGTCTCGCGGCGCACCTGGCGGATCGAGATGCGGGCGTCTTCGCCGGCGTCCTTCACCTGCTTGACCAGCTGCTTGCGTCGCTCCTCGGTGAGCGGCGGAATCGGGACGCGCACCACGACGCCGTCGTTGTTGGGGTTGAGACCCAGCTGCGAGTTGTTGATCGCCTTCTCGATGGCGGCGATCGTCCCGCGGTCGTAGGGCTTCACCACCAGCAGTCGCGCGTCGGCGACGCTGACCGTGGCGACCTGCTTGAGCGGCAGGAGGCTGCCGTAGCTGTCGACCTTGATCTCGTCGAGCAGCGCGGGATTGGCTCGCCCCGCGCGTACGCGCGACAGCTCGCGTCGCAGCCGCTCGATGGCCTTCTCCATGCCGTCCTTCGCCAGTTGCACTGCCTCGTCGTTCATCTGCGGCTCCTTCTCGTTCGGCTCGCGCGCACTAGCGCGACTCGGCCGGTCCCACGATGGTACCCAAAGACTCGCCGCACACCACCTTGCGGATGTTGCCGCGGCCCAACATGTCGAAGACCACCACCGGCAGGCCGTGCTCGCGGCACAGCGCGATGGCGGCCCCGTCCATCACCTGCAGGCCCCGGGCGAGGACCTCGACGTAGTCGACCCGCTCGTACCGGCGCGCGTCGGGGAACTTGGCCGGATCGCGGTCGTAGATCCCGTCGACCTTGGTCGCCTTCAGCAGGACCTCGGCGTGGACCTCGAGCGCCCGCAGGGCCGCCGCGGTGTCGGTCGTGAAGTACGGGTTGCCCGTGCCCGCGGCGAACAGGACCACCTGCTTGTTGGCCAAGTGGTGCACCGCGCGGCGCTGGATGTACGTCTCGCAGATGCCCTGCATCGGGATCGCCGAGAGCACGCGGGCCGCGATGCCGCGGCGCTCGAGGGCGTCCTGCATCGCCAGCGCGTTGATCACCGTGGCGAGCATGCCCATGTGATCGGCCCCCGCCCGGTCCATCCCGCCGGCCGCGAAGCTGACCCCGCGCATGATGTTGCCGCCGCCGATGACGACGCCGACCTCGGTGCCGAGCTCGGTGACCGCACGGATCTCCTCGGCGATGGTGCCGAGGATCTCGGGGTCGATCCCGTAGCCCCCGCCTTGCAGCGCCTCGCCCGAGAGCTTGAGCAGGATTCTCTTGTAGCGCGTCGCGGGCGGCACGGTCACGGGCGGCACACTAGCAGAAAAGGCCCCCCACGCGGGTGGGGAGCCTCTTCGAGGGGCGCGCGTCGAGCGGCCCGTGCGGCGTGCTGGCGGGGCTTCAGGCGCCGGCCATCGCCGCGACCTCGGCGGCGAAGTTGTCGGCCTTCTTCTCGAGGCCTTCACCCAGCTCGTAGCGGACGAAGCGACGGATCTGGCAGTTCTCGCCGACCTTCGCGACCAGCTCCTTGAGCAGGACCTCGATGGTCTTCTTGTCGTCCTTCACGAAGGTCTGCTCGAGCAGGACGCGCTCGCTGTACAGCTTCGTGATCTGGCCCTCGACGATGCGATCGAGGATCTTCTCGGGCTTGCCGTCGGCGATCGCCTTCTCGCGGGCGATGACCTTCTCCTTCTCGAGGACGACGGGATCGAAATCCTCGCGCCGGACGTACTCCGGGTTCATCGCCGCGATCTGCATGGCGACGTCCTGGGCGAACTCCTTGAAGGATTCGGTCTTGGCGACGAAATCCGTCTCGCAGTTGACCTCGAGCAGCACGCCCACGCGATAGTTCGAGTGGATGTAGCTGACCACGACGCCCTCGGAGGCGATGCGGCCGGCCTTCTTGGCGGCGGCGGCGAGGCCCTTCTTGCGGAGATAGGCGACGGCCTTCTCCATGTCGCCGTCGGTCTCCTTGAGCGCGGTCTTGCAGTCCATGAGACCCGCGCCTGTGGAGTCGCGGAGCTCCTTGACCAATTGGGCAGTGACTTCAGCCATGGTGTCCTCGGTGTAGCGTGTCGCTGTGGCGAGCTAGTCGCGGTCGCGATCGGGTTCGGGGGTGTCTTCTTCGACGTCCGGGGTCGCGGCCGCCTCGGGGGTGGGCAGCGGGCCGCGGCGGGAGACCACCTCGACCTTGGGGCCGTCGCCACCGGTCATCACGCGGATGGTCTCGGTGTTCTCGTCGTCGTGGGCGTGCTGGATCGCGCGGGCCTTGCCGATGCGACCGCCCTCGACACACGCCTCGGCGATCTTCGTGCAGAACAACTTGATCGAGCGGATCGCGTCGTCGTTGCCCGGGATCACGTAGTTGATGAGGTTCGGATCGGCGTTGGTGTCCGCGACCGCGACGACCGGGATCTTGAGGCGGTTGGCCTCGGCCACGGCGATGTGCTCCTTGGCGGGGTCGATCACGAAGATCGCGCCCGGGAGCTTCGGCATGTCCTTGATGCCGCCGAGGTTGCGCTCGAGCTTCTGCCGAAGGCGATCCATCTGCAGGACCTCCTTCTTGGTGAGCTTGCCGAACGTGCCGTCCTCGGCCATGCGCTCGAGGCCGCGGAGCTTGTCGATCGACTGCTTGACCGTCTTCCAGTTGGTCAGCGTGCCGCCGAGCCAACGCGACGCCACGTAGTACTGACCGGCGCGCTGCGCCTCGCTGACCATCACGTCCTGCGCCTGCTTCTTGGTGCCGACGAAGAGCACCGGGCTGCCATCGGCCGCGCACTGGCGGATGAACCCGTACGCGCGACGGAAGAGGGCCGCGGTCTGCTGCAGATCGATGATGTGCACACCACCGCGCGCGCCGTAGATGTACGGGGCCATGCGCGGGTTCCAGCGATCGGTGCGGTGTCCGAAGTGGACGCCGGCCTCGAGCAACTGCTTGATGGTGATGATGCGCTGGGCTTCTTCGATGGCCGCCTGGGACGGCTCGTGGGTCGTGGTTTCCATGGAGCGAGCTTTCGGGGCGTTGGGCCGCTGCCTCCGTCGTCGGGACGCCCAAGACCGCGGATGCGGCCACGCCAGGGCGCCCTCGGGGGGCATGGGGATTTGGGGTGGCGCTTGGTAGCACGCGGGCCGGCGGCCGGGCAAGCCGACCCGCGGGAGTCCCCGGAGGGGGCGCCGGGGCGCGCGCGGGTCGCCCCCGAGGTCGCGCGAAAAGGGGGTGTGTCCGGGCGTGGGCCGCCCCGTTGGCCCCGGACCCGCGCCACCGTACAGACGCCCTTGGTGTCCGCCCTCAGCCGATTCCCGTGGATCACGGCCGCGGTCTGCGTGCCCGCCGCGATCCTCTTGGCGGCGACGCGCCTGGGCTGGGTCCCGACCGGGCTGCAGCCCTCGACGGGGATCGATCTCGGGGACGCCCTGCATGTCGTCGAGCTCGGGGCCCGCAGCACCGCCCTGGTCGGGGACGCGGACGAGCGGTGGCGCCTGCTCACGTCGCACTTCGTCCACACCTCGTGGCTGCACCTCGTCTTCAACCTCGCCTTCCTCTTCCCGGTCGGCGGCGCCCTCGAGCAGATCGTCCGTCGCCGCGACTACGCGGTCCTGATGCTCGTGGCGATGATCGGCTCGGCGGGCTGCAGCCTCGTGTTCACGCCGCAGGTCTCCGCGGGCGCGTCGGGCGTGGTGTTCGCGGTGCTCGGGGCCGCCGTGATCACGGGCATCCGCAACCGCGACCGCCTGGGGCCCCACGTGCGCCACCACTTCGGGTGGTGGGTCCTGCCCTTCCTCTTGATCACGCTGGCGGTGACCCTGGGGAATCCCTCGGTGGATCACGCCAATCACGTGGGTGGTCTGCTCGCGGGCCTGGCCTACGCCCCGTTCCTGCGCCTGCGGCTGCCCGCGCCCGTCGAGCGGGGATCGGCCGCCAACGTCGTCGCGCTGGCGATGTGCGCCGCGTGCTTCGTCGCGGCCCCGGCCATCGCCCGCGGCGGCGCCCCCACCCGCGTGGAGATCGGCGGTGGCTGGTCGGCCGCGCTGCCCGCCGCGTGGGCACCCCGCTTCGGCCCGCTGGGCGAGCTCGAGTGGACCACGGCGGGCGGCCTGGTCGTACTCACCGTCGGGGAGGTGCCGGCGACCACGGGCCTGGCGCAGCGGCGCTGGTATCTCGATCACCGGCTCGACCCGCTGCGGGCGGTCGGCCGCTGCACGGACGTCGAGGAGATGACGCCGGACGCGGCGATGCCGCTGCCGCCCGGCGCGCTCCACCTCCGCTTCGGCCTCCGGCGTGAGCAGACGCCCATGGTTCGGGATGTGGTCTTCCTTCCCGCGCAGGCCGCGGGGCGCCGGAGTATCGCGGTGAGCCTCGAGGTGCCGCGGCAGTGGGCCGAGCGCTACGACGAAACCCGAGACTTCGTGGTGGGGTCCCTGCGGGCGCCGCGTCCGAGCGCCGGGGTAACTCGGATCTCGGTGGCTGCGATAGAGTAGCGCCGCGCCGCACCCCCGCCGCCTCCCATGCGCCCGATCTTCTCGTCCGTGCTCGCCGTTCTCGCCGGGGCCCTCGTCGCCTCGGCCTGCTACTCCGAGCGAGAGCCCCCTCCGAGTTTCCGCTACGCCTGCGATGCAGACGGCGATTGCGCCGAAGGCCAGTCGTGCATCGACGGCCTCTGCGAGACGCCATGCACGGCGGAGACGTTCGCCGATGTCTGCATCCGCGGCGAGGCGCTCTGCATCAACGGCGTGTGCTCCAGCACCTGCGACCTGGCGAAGGACACGTGCCCGAGCGCGCAGGAGTGCTTCGACCCCGGGATCGACATCGGCGGCGGCGGCGGCAGCTTCCTCAGCAGCGGCAGCTCGGATGTGGACGTCGGCATCTGTCTGCGCCGCTGCAGCGCCGACAGCTGCGGCGACGCCGAGGTGTGCCTCGAGGGCTTCTGCGTCACGACCTGCACGACCGACACCCAGTGCATCTCCGGGTTCACGTGCCAGGTGGGACTGTGCCTGCCCGAGTCCTCGACCAGCTCGGGGACCGACGCGTCGAGCGGCGACCCGACCGCGAACCCCACGTTCGACCCGAGCACGACGTCCAGCAGCGACGGTGGCGACAGCTCGAGCAGCGGTGGCGCAGGCGAGACGGGAGGTGGCACGTGATCGCGAAGTCCCTCTCGACGCTCACCGCCCTCGCGTTGGCCTCGAGCCTCGGCTGCGCGTCCATGCAGCCGACGATCGCCGCCGCGCCGGATCCCGCCTCGATGTACGGCGCCAAGGTGCATCGCACCGCGTTCGAAGATCCGACGGCCGCCGCCGAGCCGACGACCGCCCCCGCGGTCGCGAGCGGCCCTGCGCCCGCCGATGACGGTGCGTCCGGCGATCCCTCGAAGGAGCAGCGCACGCGCACCGGGTTGTTCTGGGGCGGCGTCGCGGCCCTCGCCGTGGGCGGGGCCATGCTCACCGCGTTCGGCATCGGCGGCCGCGTGACGCAGGCGCAGCTGAAGAACGGCTACGACGACGGGGATCTCACCTACGCGCGCGAGGACACGCTCCGCGACCGCGGCAGCGCCTTCAACAAGGTCGCCGCCGCCGGGGCAGGCATCGCGGTCGTGGGCCTCGCGGTCACCGCCATCGTCTATGGCATCGACTACAGTCGCTGCGGGACGCTCGCGAAGCGCCGCAAGGACTGCAAGCCCAAGGCGCAGTGAACCGGCCCCGCGGGGCTTGGACGCCGGCGCGTCGCTCCGGCTAGGATCCGGCCTTGGCCGCGCTCGAGCCCTCGACATTGCCGCCGCGCCTGGTGATGGGCGGCGTGCTGGTGCTCGCGGCCCTGCTCTACCTGCCGACGCTGGGCTTCGCGTTCGTCTACGACGATCACTGGACGCTGCTCGCCAACGGGTTCCTGCGGTGCCCCGAGGACCTCGCGCTGCTGCTCGGTCCGGGCGCGCATGCGGCCCACGTGCCGGATGCGTTCCGCCCGAGCGCCGTGGCGTTCGACATGCTCACCTACCAGGTGTTCGGCGCCCACGCGCACTGGCACCACGCGACGAGCGTGTTGCTGCACGTGCTGGTCTGCGCCGGGCTGTGGCGCTGGCTCGCCGCGCGCGGCGTGGCGATGCCGATGGTGGCGACCATCGTCGCCGTGTTTGCGACGCTGGCGATCCACGCCGAGACCGTCGCCGTGATCTCGTACCGCGAGGATCTACTCGCGGCGGCGCTCGGACTCGAGGCGATGATCCGCGCCGATCGGGCCGCGTCGAACCAGGGCGGCGCGCGCCCGTGGCTCGCGGTGGTCGCCCTGCAGATGCTCGCCTGCGCCGCGAAGTCGAACGCGGTGGTGTTCCCGGCGCTCTGGGTGCTGTCGCGGTGGTGCGGCCCATGGCGCATCGTGCCGACGCGGTGGTGGCCCGCGACGTCGGCGTGGGCGCTCGGCACCGCGATCGCCATCGGCCACCAGTGGGTCGTCGTCGGCGACGTGAGCCCCTACGCGGACCAGGTCGGCATCCATGCCGCCGCGTGGCCGCGCGCCGCCGTGCTCGCGCGCAGCGTGCAGATCCACCTCGCGTACGTGCAACAGATGCTCGTGCCGTGGGGCCTGTCGCCCGAGTACGTGGATCGGCCCGCGTCGTGGGGCGAGCCCGCAACGCTCTTCGCCGCGGCCGCGCTCGGGCTCGCCGCCGCGCATGCGATCGCGACGCGATCGCGGCGCTCGACGTGGACCTTCGTCGCGCTGGGGACGATGGCGCTGTGGCTGCCGACCGCGAACCTCGTGCCGATGCCGAACATGCGCGCCGATCGCTTCGCGTACGTCCCGAGCCTCGTGGCCTGCGTCGGCGTCGGCGTCGCGCTCGTCGCCGCCGGCAACGCCCTCGCGCGTCGCTTCGCTCGACCGTTGCTGGCGTTCGCGCCGGCGATCGCGTTCGTCGTCGTGCAGGGCGCCGTCGCCCAGGCCACCGCGACGACCTACAAGACCGACGGTCGGCTCTGGGAGGTCGCGCTGCGCCGCGCTCCGGACTCCGCGCGGGCCCACGCGCTGCTCGGTGAGATCGTGCTGTCGAACGCGCGCGGCGACGAGGGCGGCGGCGACCCGGCGTTGCTCGCCCGCGCCTCGGCCCACTGCCGACGCGCGCTCGCCCTGGCCCCCGACGACGCGCTCCCGCACCTGTGCGCCGCGCGGCTCGCCGTCGCCGGCAAGCGGTGGTCGATCGCCCTGGTGCACTTCGAGGCCGCCCTCGCCCGGGCCCGCGCCCGCGAGGACCGCATCCTCACGGCCCTCGCGAGCGTCACCCTCGACGTGCCCGAGATCCCCTACCCCGAACGGCGCGCGCGGGTCGACGCGCTGCTGTCGCGCGCCGAGCGCGAGTTTCCTTACGCGTCCGAGGTCGCGGCCGCCGCAGGCCGCCTCGAGCACCGGCTGGGGCACGCCGAGCGGGCGTTCACGTTGTACCGGCGTGCAAGGAAGCTCCGGCCCGAGCGTTGGGACGTCGTGTTCTGGGGGCTGGAACTCGCGCTCGATCTCGGCGATTCTTCCGCCGCGTGGACCATCTGGCGGGGCGCTCGCGACCTGCTGCCCGATGCCGACCCCAAATGGGTCGACGCCACGCGACGACGGGTGTACGACGGGCTTCGGTCGTTCCCCAACCGACCCCATCCCTTACCCCTGACCGAACTCGCTCCGGAGAGCTCTTCCGATGATCCGTAAGTTCTGCGCCCTGCTCGTCTTCGTGGCACTGTCGATCGCTGTCGGCGGCATGGCGTGTGTGAACACCGTGCAGGATCTCGACACGGCCGACGAGACCGACGGCGCGACCTGACCGGCCGCGGATCGAGCCAGCCCTAGTGGGCGACGCGATCCGGCCCGAGCTCGGGGAACAGCTCCGGGGTCGCGAGCGGCACGTAGGCGGTGCGCTGCTCGGGATCGAGGTGACACTGCGCCGGGCAACCGCAGTGATCCAGCCGCAGGCCGAGGGCGCCCGCGATCCGGGCCACCGCATGGCGTAGGGCGCCGTCCGCCATCGGGGAGAGGTGCACGCCCGCCGCCGGGAGCGAGGCCGGCAGCGCCGGATCGATGCCGAACGCGCGGGACATGGTCGCGACGGTCGGCCACGGGAGCACCCGGGTGAGCGCCTCGAGTCGCGGGGGCGTGAGCCGCCCGAGCACCACGTGCCCGTCGACGAGATCCGCCGCGACGATGTGCCGGACCAGGGTCTCGAGGGCCCGATCGTCGGCGACCGCGGGGAGCAGCGGGCCCACCCAGGCCGCGACCTCGAGCTCGCAGGCGCGCAGGTGCTGGGCGTGCAGGAGTAGGCCCGCGGTCGACTCGGCGTGGGGGCCGAGGAGCGCGACCTGCACCCCCGGTTGGGCATGGGCCAGCTCGAGCAGCACCGTCACCCCCTCGCGGCGCGCCGCGGCGATCGACGACCGCGACAGGGGCACTGCGGTGCGGAGGATGACCCGGCGGCCGTGGGCCGCGAGCCAAGCGACGGTCGGGGCGACCCAACCCTGGTCCCGCGACGCGATCCGCAGGACGACGACCCGGATCTCCTGGCCCCCCGACTCGCGCTCGGCCAGGGTCGAGGCCAGGGCCAGCTCGGGCACGCCGGCCCCCTCGCGGGCCTCGCCCGCGAACACGGCCGCGCGACCGCTACAGCTGCGGAACTCGCCCAGGGCCGTGAAGGAGGCGCTCATCGGGAGTACTGCACATCTGTATAGCTCAGCCCCCACCGCGTGCAAGCCCGCGTCGCTCCCCCGTGACACTGTGCAGCGGTTCGATCGCCACGCCACTGCCCCAGGACCCTGGCCCACGAATCTGGCGTTTCCGCCGCCTCCGCGGGCATCTGTGGTACAGGGACCAGGAAAGCCGCATGGCCGGTCCGCACGATTTCAGCGAAGCGATCGACCCCGACGCCCTCAAGGTGGTGCGTCGCCTGTTGACCGCCGGTCACGAGGCCTACCTCGTGGGCGGCTGTGTCCGGGACCTCTATCTGGGCCGGCGTCCGAAGGACTTCGACATCGCGACCAGCGCCACGCCCGAGGCGATCCGCCGGCTGTTCCGCAACAGCCGGGTCATCGGCCGCCGGTTCAAGCTGGCGCACGTGTTCTTCGGCTCGAAGATCATCGAGACGAGCACGTTCCGGACCGCGCCGCTGTCGACCGGCGAGGACGACCCGCTCATCACCCACGACAACGAGTGGGGCAGCGTCGAGGACGACGCGCGGCGCCGCGACTTCACGATCAACGGGCTGTTCTTCGACGTCGAGACCGAGAAGATCGTCGACTTCGTCGACGGCATGGCCGACCTCGACGCGCGGCTCATCCGGACCATCGGCGATCCGGGCCTGCGCTTCCGCGAGGACCCGGTCCGCATGATTCGCGCGGCGAAGTTCGCCGCCCGCCTCGACTTCCAGTTCGAGCCCGAGACCTACGCCGCGCTGCTCGAGGTCGCCCCCGACATCGTCAAGTGCTCGAAGGCGCGGGTGCTCGAGGAGATCTACAAGCTGCTGCGCAGCGGCTCGGCCCGGCGCAGCTTCGAGCTGCTCCTCGAGATCGGCCTCTTCGAGCACATCCTCGGGCCCTACCTCCGCCAGTTCGGCGAGCCCGACGTGGCCAAGGCCGCGCTGCTGGCCGCCGCGAAGGGCGACACGGATCCGCTGGAGCCGGCCGCCCTCTTGTGGCGACTGCTCGGCGCGCTCGACCGCTACATCTCGCAGACCGACGAGGCCGTGATCAACGGCGTGCTGCAGGCGATCCTGTTCGCGCCGATGGTCGGCCGCGATCTCGCGGCTGGCAACCGCCAGAACCTCGATCGCACGATCGACAACCGCATGGGCGCGGTCGGTGCCGTCCTCGGCATCGCCCGGCGCGACCGCGAGCTCGCGCGGCAGATCCTGATGGCGCACCAGCGGCTCATCGAGCCCGCCGGCCGCCGCAAGCGCTCCGCGAGCATGGCCTCGCGGCAGTACTTCCACGACGCGCTGGTGTTCCTCGCCGTGTGGGTCGACGCCATCGGCGACGGTCGCAACGAGCTCGCGCAGTGGCAGCGGATGGCCCAGGCCCCCGCCGTGCCGCCGCCCCAGGGCAACGCGGGCGGCCGCGGTGGCGCGGGCTCGGGCGGTGAACCGGGCGGCGGACGCAAGCGACGACGACGCGGCGGCCGCGGGCGCGGCACCGACGAGGCGGCCGCGACCGAGCCGGCGGCCGACGGCGGCCCCGAGGCCCACGCGGACGGCACGTGACCCGCGGCTCCGGAAAACGTCCCTCCCCCGCCGCTGCCCGTACGAGCAAGTCCGACCTGCTCGAGGCGGGGACGCGCGATCACTACCAAGACGCAGCGCTGTACGACTTCGAGTACAGCGACCGGGTCGAGGACATCCGCCACTACCGTGCGCTCGCGGGCGAGGTCGGTGATGCCATCGACGTCCTCGAGCTCGGCGCGGGGACCGGACGCATCAGCGTCCCGCTGGCCCGCGATGGGCACCGCGTCACGGCCCTGGACGCCTGCGACCCGATGCTGCAGCGGCTGCGGGACACGCTGGCCCGCATCACCGTCGCGGGCGCCGTCACTCCGCAGCTCGGGGACATGCGCGCGCTGACGCTGCCCGACGCCGCGTACGACCTGGTCATCGCGCCGTTCAACGCGCTGATGCACCTCTACACGTGGACAGAGCTGCTGGCCTGCTTCCGCGAGGCGTGCCGGGTGCTGCGCCCCGGCGGCACGTTCGCGTTCGACGTGCAGATGCCCGACCTCGAGTGGTTGCGCTGGGATCCCGAGGTCCGCCACGCGGTCACGCGCTTCGTCCACCCGGCGACGCGCGAGAAGCTGGTCTACTCGACCAACCACCGCTACGACGCGGCCACGCAGATCTGTCACATCCGCATCTACTACGACGAAGCGCCGCCGTCGGGGCGACGCTTCGCACCGCCGCCGGTCCCGCGCCGCTTGGTCCACCTGGCCCACCGCCAGATCTTCCCCGAGGAGCTGCGGATGCTGGTCGCGACCGCAGGCCTCGAGCTCGGCTCGCTGACCGCGGACTTCCGCGGGCGTCCCCTGGCCGACGCCGAGGACTCGCAGGTCGCCGTCTGCGTCAAACCCCGCTAGAGGCCCGCGGCGCACCGCGGCGCGCCGTCGACGGGGACCCGGGAACTTGTGCCGCGCCGCCCTCGTCTGCTGCGGGGCGTGGTCAGCGACAATCGCCCTGCTAGTCTCGTCGGAGTGGCTCGACGCGTCCGCACCCCAGCGCCCCGCGACGGCGGCCACAGCCGATCGAGCGCCCGGGCGCGTGGCTGGGCGATCGCGCTGGGCCTCGGCCTCGGCCTCGGCGCCGCGCGCCCGGCCGCGGCCGATCAGCTCGACGCCGAGATCGGCGAGGACGAGCGCGGCTACAACCCGGTGCAGGAGCTCTCCTACGAGGCGATCCTCGAGCCGGGCGATCAGGGGACGCACAGCGCGACGCTGCGGCTGCGGGTCGCGCTGCACAACGGCAGCGGCAGCCCCCGCGACGCGGTGCACACCCTGGCGATCCCGGACGGGGCCGAGCTCGCCGGCCTCGCCATCGCGCGCGACGGGGTGTGGCGACCGGGCAAGCCCACCGGCGTGATGCCCGAGGCGGGGCAGCGCGACGCCGGCACGATCTGGGCCCGCACCATCGAGCCGCTGCACGCCCGCGATCAGGCCGCCGCCGAGATCATCGCGTTCGGCATCGACGGCGAGTCGACCGTGCAGGTCGAGCTCGAGCTCCGCGTGTTCCCGATGCTCCGCAACGGCCGATGGGAGCTCGACCTGCCCTCGCACGGCCCGCAGAGCCCTCAGCTCGCCGCCGAGCGCCGCGTGCTGGTCCGCGGCGTCGCAGGCGGTCGCGGGTTCTGGGTCGACGATCGCAGCAACGGCACCGAGCCGGCCATGGTGACCGATGCGCTCGACACCGTGACCGTCGCGTGGCCCGCCCGCATCGCCGAGCCGGGGGCCCTGCTCGCGCGCTACGAGGTCGCCCCGGGCCCGCCGGGCTTCGACGACGGCCGCTTCCGCGTGATCCTCCGCGCAGGCACCACGCCGGCGAAGCTCCCCGATCACGTCACGTTCGTCATCGATCGCTCGCGGAGCACGGCGGCGCTGATGCACCGCGAGGCGAGCCGCGTGATCGCGGGGCTGCTCGCCGCGCTGCCCGCGGACGCCACCTTCGACGCGATCGGCTTCGCTCGCACGGCCAAGCCGCTGCTCGACGACGGCGCGACGCGGCACGGGGTGCGCGACATGGCTGCCCGTGCGCGGCTCGCCGGGATCCTCGACGCGAACGTGCGCGAGCAGGGCACCGACCTCGCCGCCGCGCTCGCGCTCGCGGCCGAGCGCGCCGCCGATCACCACGCGCGCCGCAGCATGATCGTCGTGCTCACCGACGGCATGCTGCCCGCCAGCCTCGACGCGACCTCCCTGCGCGACGCCTTCGAGCGGGCCGCGGGGCGCCATCGCCCCGAGCTGTTGTTCGTGGTCGACGATCCGCTGTTCTCCCAGCACGGCCTGTCGGCGACGCACCCGGTGGCCGCCGCAGCGGCGGCACTCGGCGCGCGCATCAGCCTCGAGACGCTGGCGCAGGTCCCCGACGACGACGTCCTGCGGTTGCTCGCCGCGCCGCGCGTGCTCGGTGGCCTCGCGCTCGATCTGCCGGCCAACATGGTCCTCGACGATCCGCTCCCCGAGGGGTTGGTGTCCGGCAACGCGCTGGTGCTCCGCGGTCACTACACCGGCAAGGCCACCAAGCACCTCGGCGTCCGCGGCCGCGCCGGCGGACGCGTCGTCGAGCGCAAGGTCAAGGCCAGCGTCGGGCCCGCGCAGGCCGAGGCCTTCGTCGCCTCGACCGGCGGCACCCTCGATGTCGCGCTCGCCGAGGGGCTGGTGCGACCGATGTGGCTGCGCGCGCGTCAGCAGCGTCTGGCCCGCGAAGGCGTCGCGCAGGCGGGCCGGGGCCAGGAGCGCAAGGGCTTCCTCGACGAGAAGATCTTCCGCAACTACATCACCACGCGCGTCCTGCCGCGCGCGCGCGTCTGCTACAACCGCGCGCTCGCCCGCGCGGGCGATCAGGGCGGACGGGTCGTGCTCGAGATGGAGGTCGGCAAGGGTGAGGTCATCCGCGCCGGCGTCCGCGACACCTCCCTCGTCCGCACCGGCGACGCGCCCCTGCTCGACTGCCTCACCGAGGCCGCGTGGGCCCTCGACGTGCCCGCGGCCAAGATGGACGAGAAGGTCTACATCGTCCGCTACCCGCTGCGCCTCGTCGCCCCGATCGAGGGCAAGCACGCCGGCCGCGTCGACGTGATCGACAAGGACCTGCTCGAGATCCTGCTCGCGCAGCCGATCGTGCCGCAGCCGCGACGCACGTCGGACTAGCGCGGCGGCACCTCTATCCGCGGCGAGACGAGCACGAGCACGCCGATCGCCACGGCCGCGGCGGCGAACATCGGCGCACCCGGGGCGACGCGCTCGAACAGCACGCCGGCGACCGCGGGGCCGAAGATCCGCGCGAGCGCGGACGCCGACTGGATCACACCGAGGTTCAGGCCCTGGTCCTCCGCGCTCGACATCCGGCTCACCAGCGCGCTGGTCACCGGGCTGACCAGGCCGTTGCCGGTCGCGAGCATCGCCGCGCCGAGCACCATCGGTGGCACCGAAGCCGCGGCCCCGATGACGAGGAGGCCGGCGGACTGGACGAGCATGCCGACGACGAGCGTTCGCTTCTCACCGAAGCGCCGCACCATTCGCCCGAGGAGCACCGCCTGGGAGAACGTGATGCAGGCCCCGATCAGCGAGAACAGGTAGCCGGTGTCGCGCGCGGTCCAGCCGAGGCGCGCCTCGGTCAGCAGCGCGAACGTCGACTCCATGGCGGAGAACGCGAGGAAGAAGCCGAAGCTGACGACACAGAGCGCGCCCAGCGAGGTGCCGCGGAGCTCGGCCATCCGCGCCACGCCGGACCACGGCGACAGGCGCCGCGGCGGCCCGGCGCGCTGCGGCGCTCGGCTCTCGGGCAGCCACCACACCGCCATCGCGAAGTTGATCGCGGCGAGGCCCGCCGCGCAGAAGAACGGCAGCTCCGGGAGGGCTTCGGTGGACAACAGGCCCCCCACCGCGGGGCCCAGCACGAAGCCGATCCCCACCGCGGAGCCCATCATGCCCATGTAGCGGGCGCGATCGGCCGCGGGCACCCGATCGGCGATGTACGCGTTCGCAGTCGAGACGTTGGCGTTCGCGGTGCCACTCACGAGTCGCGCCAAGAACACCATCCACAGCGTGGACGCGAAGCCGAGCACCAGCATCGAGAGACACGATCCGGCGATCGACACCAGCATGATCGGTCGGCGCCCGTGCACGTCGCTGAGTCGCCCGAGCACGGGCGACATCACGAACTGCGCCAGCGAGAACGTGGTCGCGAGCAAGGCGACGACCGCAGGCGAGGCGCCGTGCTCGGTGGCATAGAACGGCAGCACCGGGATGACGATCCCGAAGCCGAACAGGTCGAGGAACAGCGTCAGCCAGATGGTCGCGAAGGCGCGCATCGGGACCGGCGGCGGCGCCGACCCGACAGGCGCCTGCGGGGCCCCGCCACCCTGGTCGCCGCTGGTCTGCATCGTCCGCGCGCAATGGTATAGAAGGTCGCCGGTCCATGCATACGTTCGAGATCGACCCGGACATCCGCCGCGCCCACATGCCGCCCTCGGGTCTGTATCACGACGCTGCATGGTTCGCGTCGGTGGTCGAGCGCGTGCTGCTCCGGGCGTGGCACGGGATCCCCCACGAGGTCGTGCCCGCGGCGCCGGCCCACCTCGCACCGTGGGTCATGCTGCCGGGCTGTGTCGACGAACCGCTGCTGATGACGCGCGACGAGGGCGGCGCGCTCCACCTCGTCTCGAACGTCTGCACGCACCGCGGCAACCTCCTGGTCGACCGCGCATGCGCGGGCAAGCAGGTGCGTTGCGGCTACCACGGCCGCCGCTTCGCCCTCGACGGGCGCATGCTCTCGATGCCCGAATTCGAGGGCGTACACGGGTTTCCCGGGCCGAGCGACCACCTGCCCCGGGTCGCCCGCGCGCAGTGGACTCCGCTGCAGTTCGCGGCGCTCGATCCGGCGGTGGACGCCGAGGCGCTCTTCGCCCCGCTCACCGAGCGACTGTCGTTCCTGCCGATGGACGCGCTGCGCTTCTGCCCCGAGCGCAGCCGCGACTACCACGTGTCGGCGAACTGGGCGCTGTACTGCGACAACTACCTCGAGGGCTTCCACATCCCGTACGTTCACCCCGGGCTCAACCGCGCCCTCGACTATGCGTCGTACCGCACCGAAGTGTTGCCCCACGGGGTCTTGCAGATCGGCACCGCCAACGATGGCGACGCCGCGTTCGACCTACCTCCGGGTCACCCCGATCACGGCCAGCGCATCGCCGGCTACTACTTCTTCCTGTTCCCGACCACGATGATCAACGCGTACCCGTGGGGGCTCTCGGTGAACTTCGTCCAGCCGCTCGGTCCGTCGTCGTGCCGCGTGCTGTACCAGACCTGGGTCGCCGACGAATCGAAGCTCGACCGCGGCGCCGGCTCGGGGCTCGATCAGGTCGAGCTCGAGGACGAGCAGGTGGTCGAGCGGGTGGCCCGGGGCGTGCGGGCTCGGCTGTACGACCGCGGCCGCTACTCGCCGACCCGCGAGACGGGGACCCACCACTTCCATCGCCTGCTCGCGGACGCGCTGGGCTGACGCCGCCTGCGTCCCGCACGGGACGGCGAATTCGCGACAGCACGGCGACTTCGCAATCGCCCGGCCGCGTCGCGCATCGGCCCGGGGATGAAGCGAACCCCGCCCTCCTCGTGGAGACCTCCCGCCGCCGGCGCGGGACCCGCTCCGGGCGCCCGAGCTGCTACCCTCCATCGGTGGACGACGCGGCGCTGGTGCACGCATGGCGGAGTGGCGACGCGTCGGCGGGCGAGCGCCTCGTCGAGCGGCACTTCTCCGCGGTGTACGGGTTCTTCCGGCACAAGATCGGCAGCGACGTCGAAGACCTCGTGCAGCGGACGTTCCTGCGCTGCGTGGAGGCGCGCGACGCCTTCCGCGGCGAGTCGAGCTTCCGCACCTACCTGTTCGCGATCGCCCGCAACGAGCTGTTCGGCCACTACCGGCGACGCGGGCTCGACGTCGATCCCGACGCGACCGCGAGCGGGGTGCTCGACGCCGTCGCCGGACCCGCGAGCGCGATCGATGCGCGGCGCGAGCACCGGCTCCTCGTCCGCGCGCTGCGAGGCCTCGCCCTCGACGACCAGATCGCGCTCGAGCTGATGTACTTCGAGGAGCTCACCGGACCGGAGATCGCGGTCGTGCTCGGCGTGCCCGAGGGCACGGCCCGCACCCGCCTGCGCCGCGCCCGGCTCGCGCTCGAGCGCAGCCTCGCCGAGCTCGACGCGTCGGGCGAGGGCATGCGCGCCACGACGGACGACATCGAGCGCTGGGCAGGGGCGATGCGTGAGGCGATGCGGGCCGAGCGAGCGGCGCGGCGATGAACGACACGCGGACCGAGGCCGACCCCGAGCGCAGCGGCAACGGCCCGCCCCTGTCGCTCGAGGCGGCTCGCGTCCTCAACCGGGTGAAGGCTGGGCTCTTCGCCCGGCACGACGAGGTGACGGTCGACCGGTTCGTCCTCGTCCGTCGACTCGGCTCCGGCGGCATGGGCGAGGTGTTGCTCGCGTACGACCCCGAGCTCGACCGCAAGGTCGCGATCAAGCTGTTGCACCGCGAGCTCGGCCAGCCCAACGCCGACGCCGGGCTGCTCCGCGAGGCGCGGGCGGCCGCCCGCCTGCAGCACCCCAACGTGGTGATGATCTTCGAGCTCGGCCGCGCCGGTGACCGACTGTTCGTCGCGATGGAGTACGTCGAGGGGCGCACGCTCCGGGCGTGGCTGCGCGAGCGACAGCGCACGCGCACCGAGATCCTGCTGGCGTTCGAGCAGGCCGGCCGCGGCCTCGCGGCGGCACACGACGCGGGCCTGGTGCATCGCGACTTCAAGCCCGACAACGTGCTCGTCGGCGAGGATGGCCGCGTGCGCGTCGCCGACTTCGGCATCGCGAGCCTCGTCGACGGGTCGTCCGAAACTCCCGACGGCCGCGCGGCGACGTCCCCGGTCGCCGGGACGCCGCGCTACATGGCCCCCGAGCAGTACGGAGGCGCGGACGTCGACCCGCGTGCCGACCAGTTCGCGTTCTGCGTGAGCCTGTGGGAGGCGCTCGCAGGGACGTCGCCGTTCGTCGCCGCGAGCGCCGGCGAGCTCGCGGCGAAGGTCGCCGACGGTGAGCTCGCCTCCCCGCCGCGCTCGATGCCCCGCGCGCTCGTGCGGGCGCTCCAACGCGGGCTCAGCGTCGATCCGGGGCGGCGCTTCGCGGACATGCGCGGGCTGCTCGACGCGGTCGCTCGGGTCCGCACGGCGCCGCGGCGACGGGCGACCGTCGTCGGGGTCGCGGGCGCGATCGTGCTCGGGGGTGCGGCCGCGCGGCAGCTCGCGCCGGCGCACACGGACTGCGCCGCGCCCGATCTGCCCCCGCTCGTCACGACCGAAGCCGCATGGGTGGATCGCCTCGCGCGCGAGGGCGAGAGCACCGCCAACGCCCGCGACGCCCTCGCCGCGCTGCAGTCCTTCGAGGCGCGCTGGCACGACGCCGTCGGCCAGGCGTGCGACGCGACCCACGTACGCGGCGAGCGATCCACGGCGGTCCTCGACGCACGCATGGCCTGCCTGACGCGGCTGCACCAGCGGGCGCGCGTGCTGGTCGACATGCTCTCGACGGTCGACCGCGCCGGGGCATGGCGGGCCATCGACGCCGCCGTCGAGCTCCCCCCGCCGGCGCGTTGCATGGGCGTCGAGGGTGCGGCGGTGCCCGACGATCCGTGCACGATCGAGCTCGACGCGAGGCTCGACGAGGCGACGACGCTTCGCGAGCTCGGGCGCCCCGGCGAGGCGCTCGACGCCGCGCGAACGGCCGTCGCGGCCGCGCGCGAGTGCGGGCCATCGACGCGCCTGGCCGAGGCACGCACGCTCGCGGCATCGCTCGCCGCGGACAACCAGGTCCCGGGCGCGGACGACGAGCTCCGACGTGCGGCGACCGGAGCCATCGCCGAGGACGCGTACGCCGCGATGGCCCAGGCCGCCACGCGGCTCGCGGGCCTCGAGGGTGCGGAGCGCGGTCGGCCGGCCGAGGCGCGTGCGTGGATCGAGATCGCCGACGCGGCTGCGCAGCGCTCGGGTGACGACATCCTCGTCACCGACGTCATGGTCGCCAAGGCCGGCCTCGAGCTCGAGTTCGGCGCGGTCGATGACGCCTCCGCGCTGGCCGACAGCGCGTGGTCGCGCCGCCGTCGCGAGTTCGGCGACGACCATCCTCGGGTCGCCCGCGTGCTGACCCTGCGCGCGTGGGTCGAGCAGTATCGACTCCGGTGGGACGAAGCGTCGGCGCTGCACGCCGAGGCCGCCGAGATCCTCGGGCATTGGTATCCCGCGGACCACCCAGCGTTCGCCGCGAACCATGCCGCGACGGCGGTCATCGCGGCCGCCCGCGGCCGCGTCGACGAGGCCGAAGCCGCCCACCGCCGGGCCATCGCGCTGCTCGAGCGCGCGCGCGGGCCCACGCACCGCGACGTCGGCGTGCCGCTCACCAACCTCGCGAGCCTCCTCGCGGAGTCGGGCCGCCCCGAGGAGGCGCTCACCCTCGCGGATCGGGTCGAAGCGATCGCGACCGCCGACCAGAACTCGCGGTTGCTCGACGCCGCAGTCGTCGTCCGCGGCGTCGCGCTCGCCGAGACCGGGCGCCTCGCCGAGGCCGAGATCGCGTGGCGGCGCGTCCTCGAGCTGCGCGCGGTCTCGCAGGGCCCCAACGATCCCGGCACCGCGATGGCCCACTACAGCCTGTGTCGCGTGCTCACGATGGAGGCGCAGTTCGACGACGCCCTCGAGCACTGCCGCCGCGCCATCGCGGTCGAGGAGTTCACCTACGGCCGAGCGCACCCCAGCCTGTTCGACACGCTCGAGCTGCTGGCCGAGGCGGCGCAGGGGGCCCAGAGGCTGCCCGAGGCGATCGCGGCCCTCGAGCGCGCCGCCGCGCTCGGCGACGACGACGACGCCGTCGCTGCGCTGCGGGCCCGGGCCGACGCGCTGCGCGGTTCAGCCGCGGGGCGATGACGCGCACGGAGTCGAACCGTCAGATCTTCTTGCGCGGCCGCGGCAGGCCGTACGCGTCGAGCCGCTTGATCAGCGTCCGCCGGGCGATGCCGAGGAGCTTGGCGGCCTCGGTCTGGTTGCCCTGCACCCGGTCGAGCGCGGCGATGATGCGGGTGCGCTCGGCCTCCTGGAAGTGCTCGCGGACCTCTCGCAGCGGCGGCAGGGGCTCGGCCGGCGGCAGCGACCGCTCCTGGCTCGGCGTCGCGAAGGTCGCGGTGAGCTTCTCGGCCGGGAGGTGCGCGGGCGTGATCTCGTCGCCGTCGCACAGCAACACCGCGCGACGCACCGTGTTGCGGAGCTCGCGGACGTTGCCCGGCCACGGGTAGCCGTACAGCAGCGCGAGGGCATCGCGGCTCAACATCGGGGTCTCGGCGCGGCCGGCGAAGCGCACGGCCTCGGCGACGAAGCGCTCGCACAGCGGCTCGATCTCCGCGGGTCGACGGCGCAGCGGCGGTACGGTGAGCGTGATGCCGTCGAGCCGGAAGTAGAGGTCCTCGCGGAACTCGCCGTCGGCGACGGCGGCCTCGATGTCGCGGTTGGTGATGGCGACGATCCGGAGGTCCAGCGAGGCATCGTTGGCGTCGAGCAGCCCGACCAGACGCGCCTGGACGTCGAGCCCGAGGGCGCAGACCTCGTCGAGCAGCACCGTGCCGCCGCGGCTGGCGACCAACGCCCCCTCGGTGCCGTCACCGCCGAACAGCACCGTCGCCGCGCGATCGGCCGGCAGCGCGGCGCAGTCGATCCGGCGCATCGGGCGATCGGCGCGGCCGCTGCGGCGGTGGAGCTCCTCGGCGAGCACCTCCTTGCCGACGCCGGTCTCGCCGACGACGAGCACGTGGATCCGCGACGGGGCGATGCGCTCGGCGAGGCGGTACAGCTCGCGCGTGCTGGCGTCGGCGATGACCGGCCCTGCGTCGCCGTCGTCGTCGTCCTCGATCTCGCCGTCGACCGCCCGCGAGGCCGCCCGGGTGACGAGCTCGTCGCACGTCGTACCATCGATGGGATACGCCGCCGCGGCCACCCGCACGCGCACGCGATCGTCGGCGAGCCCGGCGACCAGCCGCTTGACCACGGCGTCCGCCTGGGCCTCGTCGGCCCCGATCAGCAGGACCTGGTACTCGCCCGGGACGTAGCGCGCGACGACGTCGAGGTCGGGCAGCAGCGCCACGAGCCTGCGCTCCACCACGGCTGCGGCGGTCTTGGGCTGGCAGACGATGTGGACCAGGGCGAAGCTGCCGGGGTGCCGCGAGCACCGGCGACACTCCTCCTCGATGCGCGCCTCGAGGTAGTCGTAGTTCCACAGCCGCCGCGAGCCCGACTCGACCACGCGCTCGAGGACCATCAGCGTGGTCGAGCCGATGCGGATCGGATCGCCGGGCAGCAGCGTGGTCACCGAGCGCGGCTCGAGCTTGCGATCGCCGACCCAGCTCCCGTTGGAGCTGCCGAGATCCTCGAGCGACAGGGCCTCGGCGACGTGGAGCACGAGGTGGTGCCGCGAGATCTCCGGATCGTCGATCGGTACGAGGTTCTCGCTCGAGCGCCCGATCGTGAGCCGGCCGGTCGCCGCCAGGGGATAGCTGGCGTGGAAGCCCTCGCCCAGCACCTGCAGCGTGCGCCGCCCGCCAGCCACCCGCCCGCTCCGGGTGCGTCGTACCGTGGCCGGCGGGAGGTCGTCGCGCTGATGATCCGTCACCAGCCTCGACGATAGCGCACGGGCTGCGCCTTGGGGGAGCCTCGGGCGTCCACGCCTCAGCGCCGCGGCGGCCCGGACTTCGGTGGCGCGCTCCGATGCTTCCGCACCGCGTTCTGCGTGGTGCGGACGCGATCCAAGAAGGCCTGCCACATGCGGGCGATCGAGCCGTGGCCGCCGCCCTTGTTGCCGCCGGTCGACGACGACGCGAGCACGAGCGTGCCCGGGCGCGTCGGCATGTACGTGCCGAAGCCGCCGTACAGCCCCTTCAGATCGCTGACCAGCGCGCTGATGCCCGCGGTCATCACGTCCCACGCCTGGCAGTAGCTGTCGGCCTTGTTGCGGATCATCGCCTTGGCGATGACCTTGATGATGTTCTTGTCGATCAGCTCGCCGTTGCCGTCGAGGTAGTGCTTGTAGCTGAAGAACCGGTCGGCCGGCGCGAGCACGGGTTGGTTGTGCTCGTCGACCTTGGGCGCGCGCAGGCTCTGGATCACCGAGTACTCGTGCTCGATGTACGCATCGACCGTGTTCTGGTTGGCGACGTCGCCGTCGCTCGGGCCGTCGTACTCGATGAACTTGTAGAAGGCGTCGTAGAGCGTCTTCGGATTGCCGTGCGTCCCGGTGATCAAATAGTAGAAGAGCGCACCCAGAGAGTAGATATCGGCGGGGCGATCGACGCTCTTGATGATCTTCGCCCGGACGTTGTTCTCGGTCGGCTCGTCGTACGGCCGCGCGAGGTACAACCGGCGCTTGGCGAGGTCGGCACCGGCGACCGGATAGCGGCGGTCGCGGTTGAACAGCTCGAACGTGTCGTTCTGCGTGATCGAGATGTAGAAGTCCTCGAAGTACGTGACCTCTTTGCTGCCCGACTGCACGTTGACGAGGATCTCGAACGCGTTGGTCTCCTGCTCCGGGGCCTGGAAGAACAGCGTGCCAGGCACGCCGTGCAGCCGCGTCACGGACAGGTCCTGCGCGTCGTCGCGGATCTTCCCGACGTTGAAGTCGGCGAGCCGCACGTCGAGCGCCGCGCCCTGCAGCTTCGGGTTGGGCAGGCGCAGCAGGATGTTGCCGGGCTTGATGTCGCGGTGGCAGACGTTGCACTCGAGGTGGGCGTACTCGACGGCCGAGGCGATCGGCATCAGGTACTCGAGCACGCGGAACAGCCGGTCGCGGGGCGTGTAGGCCAGGAGCTCCTCGCGCTCGCCGCCGCGCGAGCCCTTCAGCCGCTCCTCGAGCGACATGTCGCACAGCTCGAGGACCATGAAGTCGTTCTCGACCTTGTCGCGGATCGAGGCCGGGATGAAGTCGCGGTTGTCGGACTCGCCCGAGGCGAAGAGCGTCACGATGTTCGCGTGGCCCTGGACCCGCTCGAGGACCTCCTTCTCCATCTGGAAGCGCAGGCCGTCCTCGGGCGTGACGCCCTTTTGCAGGATCTTGATCGCGACGCGGCGACGAAAGGCCGTCTTCGACTCGATCCACTGCTCCTCGCCGAGGTACGCCTTGCCCGAGCGGCCCGAGCCGAGCTCGGTGGGGTTGCCCGCTTCGTCGCGGAGGAACGAGTACGCCCGCGACCGCACGATGTGGGTCACCGCGGTCGCGGTCGCGGCCGGCCCCGGCATCGGCGCCGGCGCCGGCGGGGCCATCGGCATCATCGAGCCGTGCGCGGGCGCGGCCGGGATGGGCATCGGTTGGCCCATCGGTTGGCCCATCGGCTGGCCCATCGGGTGGCCGTGCAGGGCGCCGTTGCTCGGCATCGGCGGCGGAACCGGCACGACCGCGGTCTCGCCGGGGTACGCGGGTCCCTCGGGCGCCGCCATCGTCGGCGGCGGCGCGACCTGGCTGTGGGCGCCCGAGTGGGCGCGCGGGGTCGAGGGCGGCGGCGGGACGGAGCGGGGCGGCTTGTTCACGCGTGCTCTCCAGGCGTCCGGGACAGGGCGCGGTAGAGGAGGACGGCCTCGCGGCCGGGCCCGAGATCGAGGAGCACGGCCCAGCTCGCCAGGCGCGAGGGCAGCGCGAGGACGACCCCCTGCAAGGTGAAGCAGCTCGAGCTGCCGTCGTAGCTGCCGAGGTGCACCGCGACGCGCTCCAGCGTGCTGCGCGACGGGGCGATGAGCTCGACCTCGGCGTCGCGCTCGAGATCGACGCCGCTCGACGCCCGGCCGCCGTCGCGCACGACGAAGCAATTGAGGCCCTTGATGTGGACGTGGGCGCCGAGCTGGCGCGGGGTCACGCGGAAGCGAGCCGGGCTCGCGACGATCCCGGCGTCGGCCCCCATCACCAGCTCGTCGGCGACCGCCACCGGTCGCACGCGGCGCCCACCGACGACGAGGTCACCGCTGCGGAGGTTCTCGACGGTCAGCACGGGGAGCGGCTGCGGCAGCTGCATCGACGGCGACGAGGCGGACGCCGAGCTCGGCATCGGGACGGCGTGGACCACCGGCGCCGTCGAGCGGACCGGCGCGTGGCCGTTGGCGAAGGTCGCGACCGAGTCGCCCTCGGCCATGGCCGACGCGGTGGCGACGGGCGGCGGCGCGACACCGGGGGCGACCGGCGGCCGCTGGGCCGGGGGCACGTAGCGCGCCTGCTTCGACGTCACGTTGCGCCACGACTCGTGCACGCACTCGCGCAGCGACTCGATGAGCTGCTCGATCGTCTGCATCCGCTCGGTCGCGTCGGCGCGGCAGGCGTAGGCCAGGACCTTCTGCAGATCGTCGCCGAGGCCGTGCTCCGCCATGGTCTTGCGGATGTAGGCGTCGCCCAGCCGGCGCAGCTCGAACAGCTGCAGGATGTCATCGCCCGGGTAGACCATCTTGCACGTGAGCATGAAGGCCGCGGTGAGCGCCATCGCGAAGACGTCCGCCGACGGGCCCACGGTCTCGCCCCGGAGCTGCTCGGGCGCGGCCCAGCCCAGGGAGTAGAGCCCGACCTTGTCGTTGCTGTTGAGCGTGTCGTCGGCCCGGTTCGGGAAGGCCTCCTCGAGGGCCTTGGCGATGCTGAAGTCGGCGAGCTTCACCACCAACGACGGCCCGGCCCGCGAGAACAGGATGTTCGAGGGCTTGATGTCCCGATGGATGATCCCCGCGGCGTGGGCCTCGCGGAGCGCGCCGGCGATCGGCTCGAGGATCTCGAACGCCTCCTGCGGGGTCAGCGGCCCGTGCTTGCGCACGAACTCCTTGAGCGTGCCCCCGTCGGCGTACTCGACCACGAAGAACGGCGTGGCGAGCTCGTCCTCGAGGTAGCCGAAATCGAAGATCCGGATGGTGTTGGGGTGGCGCAGGGCCGACAGCGCGAAGGCCTCCTGCACGAAGTGCTCGTGGATCGTGCGGTACCCGGGGCGCGACGGATCGAGCCCGCAGAACACCTTGACGCACACGACGCGGCGCAGGCGCTCGTCCTCGCCGCGGTAGACCACGCTCATGCCGCCGCGCGCGATCTTCTCCTCGATGAGGTAGCGGTCCATGATCCGCTGCCCGACCAGCTCGGTCGACACGATGGCGCGGCCTGGTCGTACGTCACCCACGGACGATCACGATCGCGGGATCGGCACGGGTTTGTCAAATCACGCCGCGGCGAAAACCTACGCGGTTCCTACGAAAACGCCCGGAACCCCGGGTTTTCCGGGTCGCAGGGGAAACCCCCCGGAAAACCATCCCAGGCCGGTGTCCGAGAGCTGCACCCGCCCGCGCGTCCGCGAGGACGCGTCCCCCCGGGCGTGCGGAGTCCCCATGCCGAAGCTCACCTGCCTGCCGCTCCCCTCCGTGCTCCCCGAACTCGGGCGCCTCGCCGCGATGGCTGGCCTGGCCGCGCTGGCCGTGGGCTGCGGGGACTCGGGCGGGTCGAGCCGTGACAGCGCGAGCGCCGGGATCACGGACTCCGGGATCACCTCGATCACCGGGGCCGGCACGGGGGACGAGACGGCGGGCGGGACCGCGGAGGGGACCGGCAACTCGGGCGGCTCCGGGGGCAGCGGCGACCCGACCGACGCGGACAGCGAGGGCGGCAGCATCAAGTTCGACATGCCGCCCCAGCCCGACATCAACGCGGCGTGCGGCGGCGGCGGGGGTGGTGGTGGCGGCGCGATGGACTTCTCGTACATCTGGATCGCCAACAGCAACGAGAGCACGGTCTCGAAGATCAACACCGAGACGCTGATCGAAGAGGGCCGCTACCTCACCCGGCCCGACAGCGCCGGCAACCCGTCGCGGACCTCGGTCAACCTGAACGGCGACGCCGTGATCGCCAACCGCTCGGGCGGCATCACGATGATCTTCGCCCGCCACGACGACTGCCTCGGACAGAACACGTCGACGGGGCCCGCCGACGTGAAGCCCTGGCCCGACGACTGCGTCGGCTGGCACACCCCGATGGCCTACGCGAGCCAGCGCCCGGTCGCGTGGAGCAAGGGCACGTACAACGCCGCGACCTGCCGCTACGACGACGCCAAGGTGTGGACCTCGGGCGCGAACGGCAGCATCGACGTGCTGCTCGTCGACGGCGAGACCGGCGTCGTCGAACAGACGATCCCGATCCCCGGCGTCGCGCCCAACTTCTACGGCATCTACGGCGGCGCGGTCGACTCGGGCGATCACTTCTGGGGATCGCAGCTGAGCGGCGGCACGCTCGTGCGCGTCGATCGGCAGAACTTCGGGGTGCAGACCTGGCAGACCCCGGCCGGCGGCTACGGCATGACGGTCGATCGCAACGATCGCATCTGGACCTGCTCGTCGATGGTCGGCCGCTTCGACTACCCGAGCCAGACGTGGCAGTCCGCGCAGGCCGGCGGCGCGGGCGGCTGCATGCCCGACGGCGAGAACCTCCTGTGGCTGGCCAACGACCCCCTGGTCGCCGTCGACATCGACACGCTCGCGGTGGTCCAGACCATCGACATCCCCAACTACGTGCACGGCGTCAGCATCGACTTCAACGGCAACGTGTGGGGCCCCGCGATCTACAACAACGAGGCGTACCGGGTGAACCCGGTGACGCTGCAGATCGACACGGTGCTCGGCCTCAACTATCCGTACACGTACAGCGACATGACGGGCTTCGGCCTCAGCCAGACCGGCACGCCGAGCGGCTGATGCGCCCGTGCCCCGCAGGCGGTGCGTGTTGACGCGCGCCGCCGCGATCTTGCAAGCTCCTGCGCGGATGCTCGCGACGGCCCCCGCGTCGGGTCCATGGACCCCCTCGTTCGGTCCGTGGACCATCCTCGCCGCGCCGGCGGAGCCGTTCGGCGTCGAGATCCACGGGGTCCACGGCGAGCAGCCCGCCCCCGCCGACTACCTGCACGACGTCCTGCTCGCCCCCGCGCACCGCGAGGCGATGCTCGCGTGGATCGACCGCGTCGGGCTCGTCGTCTGCCTCGACGTCCGCACCGCGCACCCGAGCTACCAGGACGTCCGCGGGCGATCGAGCCGCGGGCGCCTGAGCCAGGGCGAGTACTACCACCACGACGGCTGCTCGGGCCCGACCAAGCCGCGCGTGGTCGAGATCCGCTGCCCGCACCAGGCGATCGAGCGGCGCGTCGCGACCGCGGTCGCGCCCTTCCCCGACACGGTCTACGCGATGCTCCGCGCGCTGCCGGCCTCGATCGCCGGGCTGCCCGAGATCGCGGGGCACCGCGCTCGCCTGTCCGATGACGGTGGCCTGCCGCGAGAGACGTGGGACACCGTGCAGGGCGTCGTCACCCGCGCGGTGCGACGCGAGCTCGACGCGGAGTCGGCCCGCGCCTACTTCCGCGACGTCGATGCCGTCGTCCGGGCCTACCGCGCGCCGTGGCGCATGGGCGAGAGCCGCTTGATCGCCAACGCGAACCCCGGCGTCACCATGCAGCACCGGCGCGCGTACCTCGAGCCCCACGAGGGCGGGCGCCCCAGCGGTCACCTCGTCAAGCGGTGGCCGGCCGAGGTGCTCGAATGATCCGGGCGCTCACGCGCCGTCGCCGGTAGCGGTCGCGTTGCCGGCCGCCGCCATGCGCTCGAGGGCGCGGCTCGCCGCCTCGCGGCCCGCGTTGAGCTGCCGCACCATGCTGTCGACCTCCTGCTCGAAGCGGTCCCGCGCGGCCTTCTCCTCGGCGTCCTTGTGGAACGAGACGTAGTCGCCGATGAGGTCCCGCAGCTTGTCGAAGGCGATGCGCCGCGAGAGCCGCTCGATGATGCGGGCGCGCTCCTCGAAGTCGGCGCGGAAGTACTCGTCGGGGTACTCGAAGTCCTGGATGAGCGCGCGGACGTTGCCCGCGATCGACTCGACCGCGCGGCCGCTGACGTCGGCGTCGACGCAGGCCTTGCCGATCTCGAGCCACTGCACGTCGGTCGCGTCGACGAAGCGGACCTGCGCCCGCAGGAGCACGTCGCGCAGCAGGCGGACGTAGTCCTCGGGCGTGGTCGGGCCGCGGACCTGGAACGGGTTCTGGGCGATGCGCGAGATGGTCGCCTCGTCCATCTGCATGAAGTTCGCGTCGCAGATCATGAACCACTTGCCGTCCTTGGGGATGAGCGTGCCGTCGAAGATCCCGAAGACGGCGCCGAGGTTGTTCTTCTCCTCGGAGCGCAGATCGCCGCTGTCGCGCGAGGCGAACGCGGTGTCGATGTCGGGCCAGTACACCCCGCAGACCCCGTCGAACCCGTAGACCTCCTCCTTGAAGATGCGCACGAGCTCGTTGGCGCTGGCGTTCTGGTACGAGCTCGCCCAGTCGGTGCGACGGATGACGCGGAAGCGGGCCGGGATGTCGCGCTGTTTGCAGTACTCGAGGAAGTAGTTGCCGATGGCGTGCGCGGTGATGGTCTTGCCGCAGCCGGGTCGGCCGAGGGCGAACAGGACCGGGTTGATCTGCTTGGGGCTGCGACCGCGTCGGAGGTCGAACGCCGCGACGTCGCGGGCCAGCCGCAGACCGGCCTGCATGAAGTCGCCGTTGCCGACGACGTCCTCGAGCTTCACCGGCTTGAGATCGACGACCGGATCGCCGAGCGCCCGCGCGGCGAACCCCTCGTAGCGGGTGTTGCCGACGGTGACCTTGCGCTGCGCGAGCGCGATGCCGAACGGACGCAGGCGTCCGGCGTGGGTCAGGCGCTCCACCGCGGCGCGCAGCTGCAGCACGAAGGCGTGCAGCGTGGTGGAGAGCCACACCTCGCGCTCGGCGAGGAGCTGCGCGGTGGCACCGGGCCGCAGCCCCGCCTGGACCTCGACGTAGCGCGCGGCGAGCTTGAGCACCCGGGCGATGACCTCGCGCGCTGGCTGCTCGAGCAGCTCCTCGAGCCCGTCGGCCTCGAGGCTGCCATCGGTCACCGGCGTCGGTGCGAGCTCGGCGAAGGCGCGACCGGCCGCGTCGCACCACACCGTCGCCGCGAACGCGCCGATGAAGAGCTTCTGATCGCGGGTGGGCTCGGGGATCGCGAACGTCCCGGTGCGGGCGATGTCCTCGAGCAGCGCGCCGTGCAACGCCTCGCCGGCCGCGAGCGCCAGATCGCCGGCCTCGACGACGGCCTCGAGCAGTCGCAGCGTCATCACGGTGTGCCCGAACGGCGCCTTCGCGACGCGGTGCAGCGCCTTGGCGAGGGACTCCGAGACCGCGCTGCGGACCCCCGCGCGATCGAAGCCGCCGGGCGGCGGGCTCACCGAGATCGGGCTCGCGGGGGCGGGCGCGGGTCCAGTTGCGGGTGCGGTCGGATCGCCGGAGGACATGCCGCCCGAGGGTAGCAGGTGGCGCGCCCGTCGCCCGGAGGTCCCGCTGCCACCCCCGGTGCGCGCCCTCGTGTACGCTCGAACGCCATGAGCGAATCTCCCGACGTCCGCGTCGACGTGAGCGACCGGGTCTTGACCCTGCAGATCAATCGCCCCGCGAAGAAGAACGCGCTGACCCTGGCGATGTACGACGCGATGACCGCGGCGCTGGACCGCGCCCTCGAGGATCCGCAGATCCGCACCGTGCTGCTGCGCGGCTCCGAGGGCTGCTTCACCGCCGGCAACGATCTCCTCGACTTCATGCAGCGGCCACCGAGCAGCGCCGACTCGCCGGTCGGGAAGTTCCTCGAGGCGCTCGTCGGCCACCCCAAGCCGATCGTCGCCGCGGTCGAGGGCGTCGCGATCGGCGTGGGCACGACGATGCTGCTGCACTGCGACCTCGTGTACGCCGCCCCGACGACGCGCTTCCAGCTGCCGTTCGTGCCCCTGGGCCTCGGGCCCGAGGCGGGCTCCAGCCTGCTGCTGCCCCAGCTGTGCGGTCACCAGCGCGCCGCCGAGCTGCTGCTGTTGGGCGAGCCGTTCGACGGCGCCAAGGCCTTCGAGCTCGGCCTGGTCAACCGCGTCGTCGAACCCGAGGGGCTGCACGCGTGGGCCCGCGAGCGCGCCGTCGCCCTCGCGACGCTGCCCCCCGCGTCGATCCGCCTGACCAAGCGCCTGCTGCGGGCGCCGATCCGCGCGACGCTCGAGGCGGCGATGTCCGACGAGAGCACCGCGTTCTTCGAGCGGCTCCGGGCGCCCGAGGCGGCCGAGGCGATGTCGGCGTTCTTCGCCAAGCGCAAGCCCGACTTCTCGCGGTTCGACTGATCGCGTTCACGCATTCCGTCGTCGGGACTCGCCGTCCGTCGTCGGGACTCGCGTTTCACTCGTCGGGACACGCCGGGCGCTTGGGTGGCTTCGCGCCGCGCCGCAGCTCCCAGTGCCACGGCTCGCCCGCGACCGTCGCGACGAAGCCGAAGCGCCGCGCGTTGAGTTCGAGCCACGCGTGGACCTCGGGCCACATCGCGATGTCGACGGCGCGGCCCATCTGATGGTTGCTGTACCCGGGCTTCGCCGCGGGCGAGCAGTTGTTGCAGGCGCAGCTGCGGTAGCAGTCGTAGAAGTACTGCTGCTCCTCGTGGGTCCGGTACGCGCTGAAGATCGTCAGCGCGTGCCCCTCGGCCGCGGCCGCCTCGCGCATGGCCAGGTAGGCGTTGGCCGTCGCACGCTCGATCGGCGCGCCGTCGATCGTGACCAGGGTGATCGGCGTCCTGCGGCCGCGGCGATAGCCATCGGCGGCGACCGGCGTGCAATCGAAGTCCGGCGTGCCGACCGCCACCGGGGCCGGCTCGAGTGGCTCGGGGATCTCGGGCTCGGGCGCCGCGGGCGGCGAGGGATCGACCTCCGGGGAGTTCCCCGGGGCCCGCTCGGCGAGGGCATCGGGCCGCGCTCGCAGGGGATCCGCTTGGCGAGGCTGCGCGATGGGGCGGCCGGCGAACGCCAGGGCGAGCTCACCTCGCGTCGCGGCGACGAGGATCCCCCCGGCCAGGAACGCGATCGCGAGGCGGGTGGTCCAGCGGCGCACGGAACCCATCTCGAAGCCTGACACGCACGGCGGCCGCGATCGTTCCGACGACCGCGCCCGGCGTCGAGGCTCGATTCCGCGTGCTCGCACGACCCGCCTGTCGGGGAGAATCCCGCGTTCGCCGCCGCCGCCGCCCCGCCCGCCCGGCGACCACGCATGCGGACTTGCGAAGGTGGGACCATCTCGACACCATGGAGCCCAGTCCTCGGCGCTCCGCGCGACGAAGGACGCTTGGGGGCACACAACGATGCGGGATCTTCGGCGGCACAGCAGCACCATCTTCGTCGCGCTCCTCGGGAGCGCCTGCACGACGTCATCCGACGCGACACCGGACGGCGATGGAATCGACGACGCTGGAGCAGCGGATGGATCGAGCGGTGCGGGCACCGGCACGGACACCGGCGGCGCCCCGGGCACCACGGGCGCGTCGTCGGCCGATCCGAGCAGCGCGGGATCCGAGGGCGGCACGACGCAGGACGGCATGGGCTCGCCGGTCGTCTGGGACGTCGGTGGCGTCGGGGACGTCCCCGAGGTGACCTGCGGCGCACCCACGGTGGTGCCGTGCGACAGCGACGACGACGATCCCTGGCACGCCATCGGCCTCAACTGCCCCGGCGGCTCGCAGGTCGAGGGCGAGGTCAACGGCGATCCCATGGCCTTCTACGTGCACGAGGGCAACATGGGGACCTTCGAGCCGCCGCCGTTCCCCCCGCGCGAGGGCGAGAAGTTCCTCGTCATGTCCAGCGGCCACGCGGCGGACATGGCCGTGCCCAACCTCTACGCCTCGAACGACACCAACGGCTTCATCGACAACGGAGCCAATCCGCCGGCGCCGATCAATGTCGCGATGGTCTCGCCGACCGACACGTGCGCCGACGACCCGAGCCTGGTCGGCACCGGCGACTGCTCGAACACGATCCAAGAACAGTGGGATCAGGGCAGCGGCGCGTACGACTACGCGGAGCTGCGGTTCACCGCGGAGGTCCCCTTCGAGACGTACGGCTTCAGCTACGACCTCGCGATGTTCTCGACGGAGTACCCGGTGTACTACCAGTCCGGGTTCAACGACATGTACATCGGCTGGCTCGAGTCCGAGCTGTGGACCGGCAACATCTCGTTCGACGAGATGGGCAACCCCATCTCGCTCAACGCCGGCTTCCTCGACTACAAGGACGCGCCCAACGACTTCGACTGCCCTGGCGCCTGCGCGGCCCCGGAGCTCGCCGGCACCGCGATGGTCGGCCACGCCGGCACCAAGTGGTTGACCACCACCGCCGGCGTGACGCCGGGCGAGGACATCACGATGGTGTTCGGCGTGTTCGACGTGTCGGACCCGGTCCTCGACACGATCGTGTTCCTCGACAACTTCCACTGGGGCTGCGAAGGCGGAGCGCCGGTGACGATCCCCGGGTAGGAACGTCGCCCGGCCCTGGCCGCCGCCCGAGCCCTACGGGCAGTCGCTGTCGAACCCGGACCGGAAGGTCCGGCCGCTCGCGAAGGTGAGCAGGTGGGTGTTCCCGCCGTAGGGCCCGTACGTGTAGAGGTTGCTGCCGTCGACCAGCGTCGTCCCCGACGGCTGCGGGCAGCCGCCAAGGCACGTCCAGTTGCCGCCGTCGAACGTGTCGGTCGCCGACGGCACGGGGAAGTAGGTCGTGTTCGTGGCGCGGATGCCCGTGCCCTCGGGATCGAGGGCCGCCTCGGGATCGAGGATCGCCTGGTAGACGTCGCGCACGATGACGACCGGATCGACCTCGCCCGCCGGGATCGCCTCGAGCTCGGCCTCGCCGCGCCACGTGCCGCCGAGGAACGCCCCGTCGGTGGTCAGGCGGATGTACGACTCGCCGGCGTACGGCGCGGCCTCGGTGACCCGCGACGGGGCCGCGAGCGCGAGGTAGTCGTCGGGGCCGCTGCCCTGCAGCGAGAAGCTCATGCGCAGGCGGAACGGCGGCGCGAACGTCTCCCCGAGCACGGGCTCGGTGTCCCACGGCAGCGGGCGGTCCCAGGTCTCGACGTGCATCACGACCTGTGAGCCGGAGACCCAGAGGAAGCCCGAGGCCACCGTCTGCGCGCTGCAGTCGGCGGAGCTCTCGGTCCAGGTGAAGTTGCCCATGTCGTCGATGTCGAGGACCGAATCGAAGCCGCTCGCGGGATCCCAGTTGAGGCCCCAGACGCCGACGAGATCGAGATCGAGCACGTTGCTGCCGAAGACGGGCGCGTCGGGGAAGCCGCCGCCGCCGGTGTCGGTGGTCGTGCCCTCCGTCGTCCCGTCGCTCGTCGTCGCGTCCGTCGTCGTGCTCACCTCGGTGGTGGTGCCGTCGCTCGTCGTCGCGTCCGTCGTCGGCGAGGTGCTGGTGCCATCGCTCGTCGTCGCGTCGCTCGTCGTCGCGTCGCTGGACGTGCTCACCGTCGTCGGATCGGTGGAGCTCTCGTCCGAGGTGGTCGTGCTCACCGTCGTCACCGTGGTGACGTCGGAGTCCGAGGTATCGAAGGTCGTGACGCTGGTCGGACCGTCGGTCGTGAAGGTCACGCTCGACGGATCGGAGCTGACGTCGAAGGTGTCGTCGATCGACGTGAAGCTCGTCGAAGTCTGGGTCCCGTCGGTCCCGGCCGACGTGTCCGCGGATTCGGTGACGTCGTCGCCGCACGCCACCACCACCACGAACGGAACCAATGTCAGTGCCAGCCTACGCGCCATGTCCGTGACTATGGCCGAAGAACCGCAGGTCCGTGTCGTGCGAGTGGCGAAATCCAGCATCTCGACGCGCGTCATCGTCCGCGCCGGGCCTCCGGGAAAGCACCGAGTCGGGCCAGGTCGGGCGTTCTCGGGACGCAGGGAACGGCGTTTGCGGCCCGAGGATGGCGTCGACTACGCTGCGGCGCATGACGACTGCGCTGCACCACGCCGTGGCCGCCGCCATCGCCGCCGCACTGCCCCCCGACGCGGGGCTCGATGCGGACGCGGTGGCCGAGGGCCTGGCCCGCCCACCCGACGCTGCGAAGGGTGACCTGGCGTTCCCCTGCTTCAAGCTGAGCAAGACCCTGCGCAAGGCACCGCCGCAGATCGCCGCCGATCTCGCAGGCGCCTTGGGCGGCGTGCCGCTGTTCACCGACGTGCAGGCCGCGGGCGCCTACGTCAACGTGCGGCTCGATCTGGGCCGCGCCGCCGCGATCGTGCTCCCCGAGATCGCCGCGGGTTCGCCGGGCGCCGCGCCGGCTCGCACCGAGCGCGTCATGGTCGAGTACTCGCAGCCCAACACGCACAAGGCGTTCCACGTCGGGCACATGCGGAACCTGTGCCTCGGCGACGCGCTGGTCCGGCTGCTGCGCGCCGACGGCTACGAGGTCATCGCCGCCAACTACCTCGGCGACGTCGGGGCCCACATCGCCAAGTGCCTGTGGTGGTACCTGGACGTGCTGACCCCCGAGCAGCGCCAGCCCCCGGCGACGGCGCGGGGCGAGTGGCTCGGCGAGCTCTACTCCGCGGCGTCCAACCGCCTCGACGACCTCGAGGACGCGGCGAAGTCGAAGGACCCGGACGCCGTCGCCGCGCTGGCCGCCGCGCGCGCCCGCACCACCGAGATCCTGCAGAAGCTCGAGGCCCGCGACCCCGAGCTCACGCGCATCTGGTTCGAGACCCGCGCCTGGTCCCTCGCCGACTTCGACGAGATCTACGCCTGGTGTGGCGTGGTCTTCGATCGCGTGTTCTACGAGAGCGAGGTCGACGAGGCCGGCCTCGCGCTGGTCGAGCAGTACCTGGCCAAGGGCGTGTTCGTGCAGAGCGAGGGCGCGGTCGGCATCGTCAACGACGAGGTCAAGCACATGCCGTTCTTCATGCTGCGCAAGCGCGACGGCACCAGCCTCTACGCGACCAAGGACCTGGCGTTGGCGCGGCTCAAGTTCGAGGAGCACCGCATCGATCGCTCGATCTACGTCGTCGACGCCCGGCAGAGCGACCACTTCCGCCACGTGTTCCTGACCCTCGCGAAGATGGGCTTCGCGCAGGCCGCCCGCTGCGAGCACGTGCCCTACGAGATGGTCGAACTGCCGAGCGGACCGATGGCGACGCGTCGCGGCAACGTGATCCTGTTCCGGGCCCTGCGCGAGCGGATGACCGCGCACCTGCTCGAGAAGTACCTCGAGAAGTACCGCGGCGAGTGGAGCGACGCCGAGATCGAACGCTGCGCGCACACGCTGGCGCTCGGCGCGATCAAGTACGGCATGCTGTCGCGCGACGTGAACCAGAAGATCGTCTTCGACCTCGAGGCCTGGCTCGAGCTCGAGGGCAACACCGGGCCGTATCTGCAGTACAGCACCGCGCGCGCCGGATCGATCCTTCGCAAGTGCGAGGAGGCGGGCATCGCCGCCGCGGCCGTCGACGCGACGCCCGAGGCGCTGACGGCGTTGCTCGGCGCGCTCGAGCACCCCGAGGAGCGCGAGCTCGTGCTGGCGATCGACGGCCTGCGCCCGGCCGCGGCACAGGCCGCCGCAGGCCTGCGCCCCTCGGTGCTCTGCGCGTATCTCCACGAGCTGGCGAAGTCGAACAACCGCTTCGTCAACGCCAAGCACTGCAAGGTGCTGCAGAGCGAGGGCGACGTGCAGCGCGCGCGCGTGCTGCTCGTCACCGCCGCGCACGCGGCCCTGCGCTGGGGCCTCGCGCGACTCGGCATGGATGCCCCCGTCCGCATGTGAGCGTGAGATCGCGCAAGCCCGATCTACGCGCCCCGATCCCCCGGGCGCCGCCGCCGTCCGGGGGATCGTGATACGGCAACCTGACATGGCCGACGACTCCCGCACGCCCGTCATCGTCGATGCGATCCGCACCCCGATCGGCCGTCTGCGCGGCAGCCTGTGCCCCCTGCGCCCCGATGACCTCGCAGCCTTCGCGGTGCGCATGCTCGCCGAGCGCAACCCCGCCGCGATGGAGCAGCTCGAGGACGTGATCTTCGGCGCGGCCAACCAGGCTGGCGAGGACAACCGCAACGTCGCGCGCATGGCCGCGCTGCTGGCCGGCCTGCCGGTCGAGGTCCCCGGCATGACCGTCAACCGCCTGTGCGGCTCCGGCATGGAGGCCGTGCTCTGCGCCGCGAAGTCGATCATGGCGGGCGAAGGCGACGTCTACATCGCCGGCGGCGTCGAGAGCATGACCCGCGCGCCGTTCGTGATGCCCAAGGCCGACGAGCCCTTCGCCCGCAAGGCCGAGGTGTTCGACACCTCGCTGGGCTGGCGCATGATCAACCCGGCGATGCAGCGGCTGTATCCGATCGAGACCCTCGGCGAGACCGCCGAGAACGTCGCCGAGCGCTACCAGGTCTCGCGCGCCGATCAGGACGCGTGGGCGCTCGAGTCCCACCGCAAGGCGGCGCTGGCCCAGGACGAGGGCTGGTTCGACGACGAGCTCGTGCCGATCGAGGTGCCGCGCGGCCGCGACGAGGAGCCGCTGCGCGTCGCCGCCGACGAGTGCGTGCGCCGGGACAGCACGATCGAGAAGCTCGCCAAGCTGCCCGCCGCGTTCCGCAAGGGCGGCAGCGTGACCGCGGGCAACAGCTCGCCGCTCAACGACGGCTCGGCCGCGCTGCTGGTCACCTCGCTCGCCCGCGCGCGCGCGCTCGACCTGCAGCCGCTGGCGCGCATCGCCGCGTGGGGCCACGCCGGCGTGCACCCGGGCGTGATGGGCATCGGGCCGATCCCCGCCAGCCGCAAGGCGCTCGACCGCGCAAACCTGCGCACCGCGGAGCTCGACATGATCGAGCTCAACGAGGCGTTCGCCGCCCAGGTCCTCGCGTCGCTGCGCGGCCTCGAGCTCGACCCGGCGAAGGTCAACCCGCAGGGCGGGTCGATCGCCCTGGGTCATCCGCTCGGCTGCTCCGGCGCACGCATCGTGACCACGCTGGTGCACGGGCTGCAGCGCACGCGCGGTCGCTGGGGCCTGGCGTCGATGTGCATCGGCGTGGGCCAGGGCATCGCCTGCATCGTCGAGCGGCTCTAGACGCCGCCCCTTCGAACCACTTCCACCGGCGCGCGACACTCCACGAGGACCTGACATGAACCGACGCATCTTCGCCCTCATCGCCCCGCTCCTGTTCGCCTGCCCCGCCGACGACGACGAGGACACCAGCGCGACCACGAACTCGAACACCAACGCAGGGACCGCCGACGAGACGGCGTCGGAGTCCGGCGCGAGCGGCAACGAGGTGCTCGGCTGTGCGTTCCCCGAGGAGCAGGACACCACCGCCGGGGTCAGCACCCCGATCATGGAGACCTGGGGCTCGGCGTGCACCACCGACGCCGAGTGCGTCGAGCGCGTCGGTGCGGGCGGCGTCTGCCTGTTCCAGGCCGTCGTGTACGAGCTGCCCGAGGGCTACTGCGCCAAGCCGTGCACGTTGCCCGACGCCAACACCCGCGTCGTGATGGACGACCCGACGTGCGATCCGGCCGGCGGCGTCGCGTGCACCGGCCAGATGGGCACGTTCGAGTACTGCGCGCCGCTGTGCACCGACGACGCGCAGTGCAACCGCGACGGCTACATCTGCCGGCAGATGCCGATCATCGCCCAGCCCGAGGACGCCTCGCTGTGCCTGATGCCGGACTGCTGCCAGGGCACCTGCGATCCGAACGACTGATGCGCCCGCGGCTGTGCGGCGGGCCGATGGGCACCGAGCTGGCCCGCCGCGGGTTCGCGCTCGCGGCCCCGGCGTGGTCGGCTGCGGCGAACCTCGACGCGCCCGACCTCGTCGCGGCGATCCACCGCGAGCACGTGGCCGTCGGCGCGGAGCAGATCACCGCGAACACGACCTGCGCCCACCGGCACGACGTCGGCGACGCGCAGGTCGAGATCTGTCGCGTCGCGATCGACCTGGCGCGGCGCGCCGGTGTCGGCGTCGCGGCCTCCCTCGCGATGCTGCCCGCGTCGATGTCGACGCAGCGTCGCGCGCTCGAGTACGCCCGCACCACCGCGGCGATGCGCGGCGCGGACGTGCTGCTGCTCGAGGGATTCGTGGACGCCGACGAGCTGGTCCGCGCGCTCGAGGTGACCCGCGACTGGCCAGGGCCGCGATGGGCCGCCCTCGCGGGTCCCGGGGCCGCGCAGCTGCCCGCGCTGGTGCCCCGCGCCCTCGCCGAGGGCGTCGCCCTCGTGGCGGTGCACTGCTGCCCGCTCGACGACGCCGCGGCCGCCCTGTCGGCGGCCCGCACCGCCTACCCCGACGCGCCGCTGGGCGCGTACCCCAGCCCGGCGATCGAGCGTGACGACGACGGTTTCGCGCGCGCGCTCGTCGATCTCGCCGAGCGGATCGGCCTCACGTGGATCGGATCGTGCTGTGGTGGCACACCCGCGACGACCGCGGCGCTCGGGGCCGCGCGCGATCGCTGACGGCTTCGCCGAGCGCCGCGATCATGCGATACATGGCCCATGCAATCGATCGTCGGACTTCGCGTCGTCCTCGCGTGTGCCGTCGTCGGTGCGTGCGGTGGCGGTGGCAACGGCGGCGATGCGGCGACGGACGCCTCGACCGGCAGCACCTCGACGACGCCGGGCACCCAGGGCTCGAGCGTCGAGCCCCCGTCGACCACCCTCGACGCGACCTCGGCGACACCGACCACCACGGACGACGCGACCAGCGACGGGCCCGCGGACACCACGGACGCGCCCGCGGACACCACCGCCGTCGCCGATGACACCGCGAGCGTCGGTGGGGGCGACTGCGAGTTCAGCGAGTCGTTCGACGGTCTCGCGGACGGCAGCGCCTGGCCGGATCACTGGACCGCCGTCGGCGGCGTCGCGATCGCGGACATCCAGGGGGGCCGCGGCCGCCTGGTGCCCTCGCCCGGACCCTACGCGCTCGCGCGCCTCGTGACGCCGCTCGACTGCGTCGACGTCGAGGTCACCTTCGCCTTCGAGCTCAGCCAGCCCGCCGTGCAGGGCGTGGGGCTGTACGTGCGCCAGAACGGCGGCTACCTCCAGCAGACGGTGCCCACCGGCGAGGGCTATGTCGCGTTCATCCAGGGGTTCATGCAGCCGCCGGGGATCGGGGTGTGGCGCGAGAACGACGGGGTCGAGGAGCTCATCGGGGGCAACGTCGCCGCGACGATCATGCCCGGCGTCCCCTACCGCGCCCGATTGCGCGTCACCCAGCAGGACGCCCAGACGACCCTGCTGCAGGCGCGGGTGTGGCCCGACGGCGCCGACGAGCCCGGCGAGTGGCAGGTCGAGCGCACCGATGGGACGCCGAGCCTGCAGGGGACCGCCGGGGCGCTGGCCGTCGACACCTACAACGTGATGATGCAGAACGTCGGCGGCGACATGTTCTTCGACGACATCGTCGCGACTGCGGCGCGGTGATCCGGCTCCGGGGCGCGATGCTCCGCGGCGCGGAGGTTGGTATCCTCTCGCCGACGTGCACCGCCGCCTCGCCCTGACCCCGTCGCTGTGCCTGCTCCTCGCCGCGGCGTGTCACCCCGACGCCCCGCCCGAGCCGCCCGAACTCGACCCCGGCGAGCACCTGCTGCTGTCGCCCCGGGGCAACCCCGAGGAGCTCCTCGGCCGCACCGTCACGGCCAACGCCGAGGGCGGGTACGTGGTCTCCGACGAGCGGCCCGCGGGCTGCGACGTCACCGTGCGACGCGTGCCCGAGCGATGGCAGCGCAGCTACCAGCAGGACATCGGGCGCGCCGCCCACATCGGCACCGGCGCCACGCCGTTCGGGGAGATCACCGCGCAGCACGGCAAGTCGGTGAAGGTCGACGCGCAGATCGACAATCTCGAGGTGCTGCAGGCCGACCTGCGCGGCTGCACCGGCACGGTCGTGAGCGCCGTGAAGGTCGGCACCGGCAAGCGCGAGTTCAAGGCGCGCGAGGAGACCTCCGCCGACGTCAAGGTGAAGGCCAAGGGTGTCCCGGTCGGGGCCGGCGGCGGCAAGTGGCGCGCGGTCGGCCGCGCGCTCGAGTGGAACGAGCCCCAGGCATGGGCTTTCTCGGTGAAGGATCTGTCGGCCGCGGGCGCCGACATGCGCGTCGAGCTGGTGCTGCTCCCCGAGAGCGTCCGCGACGGCGAGACCTTTTCGGTCCGAGTGCTGAGCGGCCGGCAGGTCTACCTCGTCATCGCGTTCCTCGGCCCCAACGGCAACGCCGGGCTCATCCTGCCCAACGGCCGACAGCCAGTGCCGACCGTCACCGCCGGCGGCAACGTCGAGCTCAGCCTCGGGGCCAAGCTCGCGGTGCCGGGCGCCGCCGAGCGTGATCGCGTCGTCGTCTACGCGTTCACCGAGCGGGGCGATTTCGACATGTTCAAGCCCCCTAGCGGCAGCCTCGACAGCACGACGGTCAGCGCCTACCTGGCCGAGCTGCCCAAGCGCCTCGCGTCGATTCCGGCGCGACGCTGGACGACGACCGAGGGCTACCTCCTCATCGAGCCCAAGATCGATCCCAGCACCGCGGCCGCGCCCTGATCGAGCCGTGATCGCTTTCTGATAGGATGCGCAGCGCATGTCGGTTCGCGTCTCCGTGGCCTGCGCCCTGGTCGTCTCGCTCCTCGCCCCGACCCGCGTGGCGTTCGCCCAGGACCCAGCCCCCGCGACCGGCGATCGCGACCTCGACGGCTTCGCCGACTCCGCGGACGCGTGCCCCGACACCTACGGCGCGCCGCCGCAGGGCTGCCCGCCCCAGGCCCCGCCCTCCGTCACGGATCGCGACGGCGACGGGATCGCCGACGACGTCGACGCGTGCCCCGACGTCGCCGCGGGGACGAGCACCGGCTGCCCCGACACGGCGACGCCGCCCGACACGACCGCGGTGCCCGCCGGCGATCCCAACGACGAGTACCAGTCGCTGCTGCGCACGCTGCCCAACGACTACGACCTGAACTACACGTTCGACGCGCCGGCCCGCAAACGCAACCGCGAGAACGATCCGGGCCGCGCCGCCAAGCGCATCCGCGCCCTGGGCATCAGCGGCAGCTCGCTGCTGCTGATCGGCACCGTCGGCATGATCGCGACGTTGAGCGCGGGGCTCGGGATCAGCCGCGGCGCGAAGAACGACCTCGAGGACATGAAGGCGGCCCAGGACGTGGATCCTGCGACCCCCATCGACGGTGCGGCCCGCGAGGACGCGCTGCGCAAGGGCGAGGTCGGCGACAAGACCGCCATCATCGGCTCGGCGGCCAGCGGCGGCGTGATGGCGCTGGGCGCCGTGCTGCTCATCGCCGCCCGCTCGCTCAAGAAGAAGACCTACGGCACGGCGGACAGCGGCTCGTCGGGCGGCTCGATGCCCGACAAGACCCGCCGCAACCTGACGATCTACGGGGCGCTGCTGGTCGTCTACGGCCTCATCGGCGTCGGCGCGGGCGCGGTGCTGGCCAAGAACGACGACGCGAAGAAGGCGAAGAACGGCCGCATCCTGCTCGGCGTCGGCGGCGGGATGATGGGCCTGGGCGCCCTGCTCTTCATCCCGCTGGCGATCAACAAGTTCAAGAAGACCGCGCGCATCAACGCCGGGCCGATGTGGGTCCGCAGCGGTGGTGGAGCGGGCGTGCGCGTGAGCTTCTGACGTCTCGCGCCGGTGACATCGAGGATCGTCGACCCGGGCGGGCCCCGGGTCTGCTCGAGATCTGGCACGATGGCGGCATGCCGGACTGGTACGCCGATCAAGCGTTCTGGGAGCGTGTGTATCCCGTGGTGTTCTCGCCCGCCCGCTTCGCGCGCGCCGACGAGGAGGCCGCCGAGCTCACCGCGCTCACCGGCATCACCGGCGGTCGCGCCCTCGATCTCTGCTGCGGCCCCGGGCGCCACGCGGTCGCGCTGGCCCGCCGCGGCTTCGACGTCACCGGCGTCGACCTGACCCAGTTCCTGCTCGACCGCGGCCGCGAGCACGCCGACGCGCACAAGGTCCAGGTGGAGTTCATCCGCCAGGACATGCGCGAGTTCGTGCGACCGGGCTCGTACGATCTGATCCTCAACCTGTTCACCTCGTTCGGGTACTTCGCCACCGAGAACGAGGACATGCGCACGCTCAAGAACATGGTCGAGTCGCTGAGCGACGGCGGGGCGCTGGTCATCGACGTGCTCGGCAAGGAGGCCCTCGCCGAGCGCCTGCACGCCGAGCGCACCCCGATCGAGGAGCACGACGGCTCGCTGTTGGTGCAGAAGGTCGAGGTCGTCGACGACTGGTGCCGCGCGAAGAGCGAGTGGATCCTGATCCGCGACGACAAGGTCGATCGCTTCTTCTTCGAGCACACGCTGTACTCGGGCAAGGAGCTGCGCGAGCTGATGAACTGGGCCGGCCTCTCGAAGGTCCAGCTGTACGGCAACCTCGACGGCCGCCGCTACGGGCCGGGCGCCGGCCGCCTGGTCGCCGTGGGCCGCCGATAGGTCCCGCGAGGCGTCGGCGGGCGACGGCCTCAGCGTGGCACGTAGTGGCCGTCGACGACGAGCACGACGTCGTCCGCGGCGGGTAGATCGAACGTGAACGCGGCCCGATCCCCCGGCGCGAGTACGTGCACGACGCCGTCGTCGCCGCAGGCCGCGTGGCCGGCCGCGCACTCGAGCGGCCGGTGCTCCACCCCATCGACCCAGAGGCGGACGTCGTCGAGGTACGTGACCTCCGGCTTGTCCTCGGCGAGCGTGACGACGAGACGACCGCCCGCAAAAGGGGGCAGGCGCAGGGACTGGCTGCCCGCGAGGCGCGGCGCGGACATGCGGCGCAGGATCTCGCCGACGCGCGCGTCGCCGACGTCGACGAACGGGCACGCGGCCATCAGGCAGCGGCTGCGCGTGTCGGTGCGGCGCAGCGTGGGCGTGAGGCCCCGCTTCGGCCGCCATCGCAGGCTGCGTACGTCGCGGCGCGACAGCCCGTCGGCCGCGGTGCTCCCGTCGGCACGGATCGTCGCGTCGCGGACGCACGACTCTTCGATGAACGTGATCTTGCCGCCGACGACGGCCAGGTCGCTCGCGTGCGCCACGTCGATCGGCGCGGGCGTGAGCGGATGGATCGCGCCGTCCCAGTAGCCGAAGAAGTGATAGCGCCGATCCGGATCGACATCGCCCTCCTGGAACTGCCAGAACACCACCGCCTGGGCCTTCGCGTCGAGGCGGACGACCGTGAGCCGCTGATCGCGGTCGAGGCCGCCCCAGTAGTCGTCGGTCGGGTGGATCCAGTCGACATGCGTGCTCGTCGCGGGCTTCGAGCCGGCGATCGTCAGCACGCCGTCGTGACCGAGCGTGATCGTCTCGACGACGCCATCGCCGTCGAGATCGCCGCTGGCGCGCGCGTAGGGCTCGGTGGGCACGGGGTCGACGCGCGGCGGATCGTCGGCGGCGTGGCCGTCGATGCCGAGCACCCAGAGCATCGGGCCACCCCGGTGCGCGGCGAATCGCGACAGCTCGGCCTCGCGCGCCGTGATCTCGACCTCGACCTCGAAGCGCAGCGCCGCGGGATGGTTGGCGAGCAGGTACGAGCCGCCGATCGTCGGCGCGAAGGTCACGTACGACTCGCCCTCGCCCTTCGTGCCGGGCTCGCCGACGCTCTGCACGAAGCGCCCGGGCAGCGTGCGCTCGGGCCCGAGCCGCACGAGCTCGGCGCCCTCGGGCGCGTCGAGGCGCAGGAGGGTGTCGATGCGCAGGTGCGTCGCGCGGCCGCTGCCGCCCTCGGGAGACCACGTCCGCCCGGACACGCGGACGCGCGCGCCGTCGAAGGGGCGCAACCACGCCTCCGGCCGATCCGCGGCGACGAGGCGCGCCCCGTCGGCACGCTCGAGCCACACCATCTGGAGCCCCTCGGCCGCGGGCGCGGCGTCGATCCGCACGACCGCGTCGAAGGCGAGCAGGCCCTCGTCCGCCGGGTCGCCGGCGGGCTCCGCCGCGGTCTCGGGAGCGGGCGGCGGCGTCACGTTCGGCGGAGCGGGCGGCGTCGACGTGCACCCGGCACCGACCAGCCACAGACGGAGCGTGCGCAGGATCAGCCGATGCACCCCATCAGTCTCGCACGCGGCCGCGACCTTCGCCACGCGAGCCCGCGCGATCCGACCTAGCAGACCTCGCAGATCGACGTCGCGAACTCGGACTTGTAGTTGCAGCAACCCGACGCGCAGTCGCTGGGCGCCGTGCAGGTCTTGAAGCACGAGGACGTGCCCGCGGCGTTGGGGAGGCAGCGGCCCGCGCAGCAGTCGAGATCCGACCCGCACAGCGAGCCCGCCGAGGCGCAGCCTGGCCCAGGGCACGCCGCATCTGCACCGCACGAGTCCGTCGGCACGCAGAGGTTGTAGCCCGTCGGCACCGACGCGCAGCAGCAGCTGTCGGCGCACTCGGTGCCCGCATAGCAGGTCTGGCGGCACGCGAGCGCGCCGGTGCCATCATCGATGCACTGGCCCTCGCAACACGCCTCGCCGTTCGCACAGGACTCGCCGAGCGACGCGCACGTCGCCCCGACGGTGGTGCTCATCGAATCGGTCGTCGAGACCGTCGTGGAGGCCGTCGCCGCCGTGGCGCTGCCGTCACACGACGCGTCCGTGTCGGGGCACGCGTCGGGATCGGTACAGACGCCGCCGATGCACTGGAGGCTCCCGCCGCAGTGGGAGTCCTGCTCGCAGCGCAGGCCCTCGGTCAGCTCCTCGCCGTCGAAGCACGCCGCGAACGCAGCGAGCCCCGCCAGCGCCGCCGCGGCCACGAGCCGCATCGCCCGCCCGCTCACTGCACCGCCCCCGCCGACGGGCTACCCGTGGGCACGATCTTCACGTCGGACAGCGACGGGAGCTTGGCCTTGTTGCCGCGCTGCAGCGCCTTCTGGGCCCGCCGCACGTTCTTGATGTGGGGATAGTCGGCCTCGGCCAGATCGCTGTAGCCGCTGAGGAACGCCGAGCACGCGGCCTGCTTCTGGTCCTTGGTCTTGTGGACCAGCGTCAGGTAGTCGCGCAGGTACTCGTAGTCGTTCGCCATCGAGGTTTCCTTGTTGCGCAGCGCGCGGGCGAAGATCTGCCACTCGCGGCACATCTTCAGCGCCTGCACGCGGTACGGGTTGGTGACCTCGCCGAGGCGCGCCAGCTCGCACCACGAGGAGGCGCGCACCTCGGGCAGCGCCTCCTCGTCCTTCTGCCGCTCGAGCGCCGTGGCGTACAGCTTCTCGGCGCGCATGTCGGTCTTGGCGCTGAAGTTGACCTGGCCGCCCTCGAACATCGCCGCGTCGGGGACCGCGAGGGTGTCGGCGTTGATCTCGAGGTCGTTCGCCGCCGCGCCGCGCATGCGCATCTCGGTGAGATCTGGGCCCGCCTCGCCGACCGAGATGGACAGCTGCTGATCGCCGCCGATGCCCCCGACGATCTCCGGCGTCTGCTGGCGGCCCTGCAACAGCATGCCGAGCGCGTCGCGGGAGTACGAGACGGCCTCCTGCACGGTGACGCTGCCGTCCTTGTTGGTGTCGCCCCAGCCGCGCATCGCCCCGAGCAACAGGTACGAGAACGCCGGTCGGCTCATGCCCGGCAGCGAGCCCGCGTACTCGTCCTTCTTCGACGCCGACAGCACGATCGCCTTGGACCCGGCCTTGAGGTCGACGAACACGAGGTCCTGCAGGCCCGCCTCCATGACCCGCGTGCCGGTGGAGGTCTTGCCGTTGAAGCAGGCGTCGAGCACGACGATCGGCGTCACGCCCTCCTTGCCCTCGAGAATCGCGAGCAGCTCGCTCTGGGCGACGCTTCGCTGGGCGACGCTGTCGGGGGTGGGACGCACGTCGGCGCCGATGAGCCAGGCGTCGTCACCGCTCTTCTTCGGCGCGCCGTGGCCGATGAACACGAACCACAGCCGGCCGCCGGGCGAGACCTTCTCGACCGCGCGGCGCGTGTCGTCGAGGATCTCCTCGCGCGTCGCCTCGACGTTCCACAGCAGGTGCGTGTTGGTCTCGGGCACGCCCTGGGTCTTGGTCAGGAACTTCACCCAGTCGGCCGCGTTGGCCCGCGCGCCGGGGATGTCGTCGACGGACTGGTAGTCCTCGATCGCGATCACGATCGCCGCGTCGCGCAGCGCGGGGTTCGCCACCCGTGGGGGCACGTCCGTGAGGCTCGGCCAGTTGGTGGCGTCCTTGCGCAGCGCGACGTCCTTGCGGCCACGGTTGCACCCGAGGCCCGCGGTGAGGGAGGTCGCGAGGGCCAGCATCGCGAGGGAGGCGAAAATGCGCATGGCGGCTCGACTGCGACGAGGATACCGAACCGCCGTCGCCCGCGGCAAGGCGCGGGCACGGGCGGATGGGCGCACGTGCGAGCGATGGCGGCCCGCGACGGTCCGCGGGCTCAACCGTCGGCGTCACCCTGCGGCTCGGGACGGGACAGCGCGCGCGGGGGCAGCAGCTCGGGCTCGCTCTCGACCTTCTGGGCGAGGAAGATCGATGCGTCGAGCTTGAAGAAGTTCCGCTTGCGGTAGAAGCCGAGCGCGAGGCGGTTGTTCTCCGCGACCTCGAGCACCAAGTGCGTGCAGCCGCGGACGCGCGCGAGGTGCTGCAGCTGCTCGAGCATGAAGCCGCCGATGCCACGGCCGTGGTACTCGGGGTGCGAGGCGAGCTCCTCGACGTACAGCGGCCGCATGTCCCGCTTCTCGAAGTAGCGCGGGTTGATCCAGTTGTCGTTGCCGGTCACCTCGAAGGCGCATTCGGCGTAGCCGACGATGTCGCCGTCGACCTCGAAGATGAGCTGGGCGATGCCCTCGTCGTCGTACTGCTCCTCGAAGCGCTGCTTGCTCCGCGGCCGCTGGTACTCGACGGTCTCGCGGTTCACGTCGCGGAACACCAGCTTCAGGAACTCCCACACGCGGTTGAGATCGCGGCGATGCATGCGACGCACGCGGATCGCATCCGGTGGCGCGGGCGCGGCGTTCTCGTCGACCTCGACCGCGAAGGTCTTGCCGCGACGGCGCGCGCGGGTGGCCGCCTTGGCGGCGTGCCGGGTGGCCGCGTCGGGCTTGGTGGGCTTGGGCTTCGCGGGGCGCTTCGGCGTCGCGGGCTTCGGCGTGGCGGCCTTCGCCTTCGAGGCCTTCGGCGTCGCGGGCTCCGCTCCCGTCGGCGTGGCCTTGGGGTCGGCGGGCGGGCGCTTGGGCTTGGGGGCGGCCATTGCCGCGGGATTGTACCCGCGGGAGCGGCGGCGCTGCAGGGGACGCCGCGGCGGCAGTGCACAACCCGTGATGCGCCGCGTCACGGGCGACGCTGACGCGCCGCGCCCGCGTCACGCTACGTCCCAAGCGCCTGCTCGAGGAGCAGGGGGACCGCACCACAAAAGCCCGGTAGCCGCGCCAACGCGCGATCGCTTCGCCGCGCCCGTCGCTCGAACGACGACCCGGGGTCACCGTGGACGGCCCACCGGTGATCGTCGAGCGTTCGCAAGAACGCGCGGACGAACATCGCGACCGCGCGAAGCTGAGGCGGCGGCAGTGGCCCTGCCTCGTGTGCGGCCTCCAACGACGCGAGTTCTTCCACTTCGGCTGGGGGCCACAGTCGCGAGGCAGGCGACGCCAGCAGCCGCTGCGCGAGCGCGTCGGCCCGGCCCGCCAGACCGCGGACGTGAGCCGCATCGTCGTCGGGGGTCGCGACCAAGCTCGACACCGCACGTTGGATCCCGGACGCGTCCGGCCGACAGGTCAACGAGATCGACGGCTCCGACGGCCACAGCGAGGCAGCCGCAGGATGATCGACCTCGCGCCAGACGATCTTCGCGACCGAGTCGTTGGTGTCCCGGGCCGCGAGTGACCGATACAAGAAGCAGGTCACTTGCGCGGGGCGGCTGCCACCGCCCCGCTCGCGAGCGCGCGCACCGACGAGATCGACAATGGCGCGAAGGTTGGCAGGACGCGCGGCTGACTTGTAGATCGCGCGCCAGAGGTCGATGCGCACCCGGGACAACGGGTAGGTATCGTTCTGTTCCTCCACGACCTCGAGATGATGGTTCGCGACATCGACCGGATCCAGGTCGAGTTTCCAGACATCGAGACCTGCGATGGACTCGTCGACGAGCTCACCCCGGTCGATCTCGCGTGCGATGACCCGATCCCCTTCGACGCGCTCGGCGGACTGTCGCTGCGGTGCTGCTGCATCACACCGTGATGTAGCAGCACCGTAGCCTCCCCCGATCCGCCACGTCCCACCGTCCCCATGCTCGTCGTGCGCGGCAGGAGCCGGACCAAGCGTGCGGGACCGCGATGGATCATCGCACGAAGTCCTCGAGCATCTGCTCGAGGACCGAGGGCTCGTCCTCGACGACCGGCGTGATCGACCCGAGATCGGGGAGGTCGAGGGGGCCGGTGTCGTCGTCGGTGTCGTCGTCGGTGTCGCCGACGACCGATGTCGATCCGCCCGTGTCGCCCTCGGTGTCCGCACCGGTCTCACCGGCACCGGTCATGCCGCCCGTCATTCCACCGGTCAGGCCGCCCGTCTCGCCCGCCCCCGTATCACTACCGCCGCCCACGCCGCTGGTGTGGCCACCGCTGTCGCCGACACCGCTGGTGGACCCACCACTGTCGCTGGCGCCACTCGTGTAGCCACCACTCTCGCCGCCACCACTCTCGCCGCCACCACTCTCGCCGCCACCACTCTCGCCGCCACCACTCTCGC